>OHAS01000334.1_pt1 | contig 40167 bp, 33 predicted proteins | sample 1577131 | NCBI WGS metagenome assembly OHAS01 (sample SAMEA3541566, study PRJEB24748) | human gut metagenome | biome: human gut; feature: human-associated habitat; material: faeces | place: China | collected 2012 | reverse complement strand
GGATATTCCGGCTTAACGCAGTCGGAAGCCACTTTGCCGTAGCCATTGGCCGTGCCACCTCAAGCCGCAGCAGCCGGCTAACACGCCAGGACTCCCCACCGCCTAGCCGCCAACCACCACAAAAGGGCCAGGCACCTTTGTGGTGGCGCAAAGCAACCTGATCCCATTGCACCAAAAAGGGCGCCGACCATCGCGGTCGACGCCCTTTCTTATTGGCGGTTATAAGCCCCAGCGCTTATTTGTTGACCTGGCCGGCGCGGACGGCAGCCTTCTTGCGGTCGGTGGCGTTGAGCAGACGCTTGCGCAGGCGAATGTTCTTGGGGGTGATCTCGACCAGCTCGTCGTCGGCGATGTACTCCAGCGCCTCCTCCAGCGAGAAGGTGCGAGGCGGCACCAGCTGGACGGAGATATCGGAGGTCGAGGAACGCTGGTTGCCCAGGTTCTTGGTGCGGGCGATGTTGACGACCATGTCGCCAGCCTTGCTGCGCTCGCCCACGATCATGCCCTCGTAGCACTCGGTGCCCGGCTCAACAAACAGCTGGCCGCGCTCCTGCAGCGTACCCAGAGCGTAGGCGACGGCCTTCTCGGTGGTCATGGAGATCATGGCGCCGTTCTGACGGTTACCGATCTCGCCGGCGTAAGGACCGTACTCCAGGAAGGTGTGGTAGAACACGCCCTCGCCGTGGGTGACGTTCATGATGCGGTTCTTAAGACCCATGATGCCACGCGTCGGGATCTTAAACTCGAGGTGCGTCACGATGCCCGAGGTATCCATGCTCGTCATGATGCCGCCGGAGGTGCCGAAGACCTCGACGACCTTGCCCGAGTACTCGTCCGGGCACTCGACAACGGCCTGCTCGACGGGCTCCATCTTGTTGCCGTTCTCGTCCTTCTTAAACAGAACGCGGGGACGGCCGACCTGGAACTCAAAGCCCTCGCGGCGCATGGACTCCATCAGGACGGACAGGTGCAGGATGCCGCGGCCCGAGACCTCGACGCCGCTCTTGTCCTCGAGCTCCTCGATCTTCATGGTCACGTTGTTCTCGGCCTCGTTGAACAGGCGCTCCTTGAGCTGACGGGCGCCCACGATGTCGCCGTCGCGGCCGACGAGCGGGGAGGTCGAAGCCTCAAAGACGATGGACAGGGTCGGCGGGTCGATCTCGATGGGCTCGAGCTCAACGGGGTTCTCGGGGTCGGTGTAAACATCGCCGATATCGGTGCGGTCGATGCCCACGACGGCGGCGATGTCGCCGGCGCCGACTTCCTGGCACTCGGTGCGGCCCAGGTAGTCGAAGGTAAAGAGCTGCTTGACGGTAGCGGTGGCGCTGGAGCCATCGTTCTTGACAACCAGGATCTGATCGCCCTGGTGAATGGCGCCGGAATACACGCGACCGATGCCGATGCGGCCGACAAAGTTGGAGTGGTCGATGGTCACACACTGCATGGCCAGCGGGGCGTTCTCGTCAACCTCGGGGGCGGGCATGTCGTCGATGATCATGTCGAGCAGCGGATACATGTCCATATTGCCGTCCTCGGGGTCATGGCGGGCAAAGCCGTTGACGCCGCTGGCGTAGATAACATGCTCCATGGCAAACTCGAGCTGGTCGTCGGTGGCACCCAGATCGGCCATGAGGTCCAGGCAGTCGTTGTAGGCCTTCTCGGGGTTGGCGCCCGGACGATCGATCTTGTTGATAACGATCATGATCTTAAGGCCGGTGTCGATAGCGTGACGCAGCACGAAGCGGGTCTGGGGCATGGGGCCCTCAAAAGCGTCGACCAGCAGCAGGGCGCCGTCGGCCATACGCAGCACGCGCTCGACCTCACCGCCAAAGTCGGCGTGGCCCGGGGTGTCGATGACGTTGATCTTGACGTCCTTGTACTCGATAGAGATGTTCTTGGCGAGAATCGTAATGCCGCGCTCGCGCTCCTGGTCGTTAGAGTCCAGGACGCGGTCCTCGACCTGCTGGTTGGCACGGAAGGCGTCCGTGGCACGCAGGAGCTTGTCGACCATCGTCGTCTTGCCGTGGTCGACGTGGGCGATGATGGCGATGTTCCTCAGATTGTCTACGCGCATGTAGTTCCCCTATCTTCTATCCATATACAAACGGCACGCGTATGCGGCCCGCCCAGCGATACAACGCTCAGCGGGAATATTGAGCCTTTTACCGAAAACTCGTTTATTTTAGCGATTTTAGATAAGAGGGGTTTCCTCACCTGCAGGTTCAGGGTCGCTCCACATAAAACCATCGCCGGCACCCATGCCCTCATACAGCACGTATGCCGAAAAACCGCTCTCGAGCGTGGTTTCGAAGAAGCTCACGAGCAGGGCGTCGTGATAGCCGCCGTCAATTTCGACACAACCGGTGTAGCCGATGGCATAGCGGGCGATGCGACCCAGGCCCTCGTCCTTAAGACCCATCTTGTGCTCGGAGATAAAGTTGATGGCCGCCTCGAGGCATGCCTCTTCGCCGTCCTCGTCGAGCGCCGCCAGATATCGGTTGGAAGCAGCGTCCTCGATCGCCACAACTACGCCCGGGTTCTCGCCGGCGGCAAGGTCGTCCAAGAACGCACCAATCAGGTCACACACCATGGCGTCGAGCTCGGCGGAGACGTTACCGGCGTCCTGCATATCCTGTGCCATCTTTAGACCTTCCCATCGAGTCTGGCGTCGTTACAGTTCTTGTGCCTCGGCAGCGATCTTGGCGGCAGCGTCGCGGGCGCGCATCATATCCATCGCGCGCTTGTCGAGTACCTTGATCTGGTTGGCCAGCATTACTGCATCGACCACACCCCAGATTACCAAGCCTGTTGAAATCGAAAACCCAAGCGCACCAACTGTACCACGAAGGCGCGAGCAGATTGCCGCGACAAGGGCGGAGACGATAACCATCTTGATATAGGAGCCGCGGCGCTCGCGAAGCGTGCGGGCCTGCGTCACATAGGCAATGCGTGCCGCCTCGGATGCCTCCGAGCGCATCTGGGCCTCGCGGGCGATCGCAGCCGCCTCAGCCGATACGCGGGTACCCATCAGCGACCTCTCCGCTCGCGTGCCAGACATTTAGAAATCATCGGGGGAGAGCGTATGGACGAACTCGTCGAACTTCTCGAACTCTTGCTCGTCGTCGACATCCTCGGCGTGGGTGGAAACAGTGCCCAGGCGATTCATGATGTCGTCCTCCACAAACATGGGGGCATTGCTGCGCACGGCAAGGGCAATGGCATCACTGGGGCGGGCGTCGATCTTGCGTTCCTCGCCATCGGCCAGTACGACGATCGTCGCGTAGAACACCGGCGGCTCGGCGCGAACGATCTCGATGCGCTCGAGTTTGGCGCCCAGGGCGTCAACGGTATCGAGCAGCAGGTCATGGGTAATCGGGCGCTCGGCGCGGCCGCTATCGATGCCGCGGCTGATGGCAGCAGCTTCAAACGAACCAGTCTGAATGGAAAGGGAACGCAGCGGCGCGGGCGAGTCCGATTTGCTGCTGCGCTCACGAAGCACGATAAGCGATGGCACGGGACCGGCGGCCATGACGATGGTCTCTATGTCGACACGAACCATGGAACACCTCCGGTACGTAGCGGTTAACACGCGGCAGCCCGCCGCATTGAATAGCTATACTACCCAAACTTTCGCACAGCACACAAAATCAAAGTAGTCTTTTTGGGACGGGGCTCTTTTGACTACTCCAGCAGGTAAGAAAAAAGCCCCGAGGAAACCCTCGAGGCTCTTCACAGTTTTGATGGTGGACCTGACAAGATTCGAACTTGTGACCTCCCGGTTATCAGCCGGACGCTCTAACCAACTGAGCTACAGGTCCATCGCACGAGTGGTATAATAACCCTTTGTTGGAATCAGAGTCAACGACTTTTTCCAAAAAAGTTGGAATCTTTTTCCAACTCTCTTATTCTCCCAGTTCACAAGGCATTTTTCTTTTCAAATTTCGCATGCGGCAGCTAAATGTCGCCCAGCGCAAGGCCCGCCTCGCCCCATCGCGGCCTCTCGACACCCGCAAAGCCAAGCCCCGCCCATCCGTTCAGCAGAAAGCTGGCCGTCGCGTGTCGTTGCCATGTTTCCCATAGCATCCACGTTGGAATTGGGTACTATTACTACCCGGCTTGGGATGGGAGACCCAGCCAACCCTTATGATTTCTAACTTGGAGGAGGTGCCATAATGATTCGCGTTGATATCGAAACCATTATTATGGCCGCCGGCCCCGTCCCCTCGGTTATCGTGCTGCGCGAGCGCAACGAGTCCGTGGGTGCCGGAGCACCGCCGCGCGCGCTCTCCATTCAAACCGGATCATTCGAGGCGGCGGCCATCAGCCGTGGAATTGACCGCACGGAGGAGCCGCGCCCCATCACGCACGATCTTATGAATGCCGCCCTTACGGCACTCGACGCCAAGGTCGAGCGCGTGGAGATCAACCGCGTCGACCTTCCCGTATTCTTCGCGGACCTGGTGGTTCTCGACAAAGACGGCAAGGAGCTCTCCATCGACGCGCGGCCAAGCGATGCGCTCGCATTGGCGGTGCGCGTCAACGCCCCCATCTACGTTGAGGACGATGTCATGAACCGCGCCGGCAGCATCTCTGCCCGCTCGGACGACAACGCCGAAGAAGAGATCGAGCGATTCGACGAATTTGTCCAGACGCTCTCTCCGGATGATTTCTAAGCGGACGAAAATCCGCGCGCTGCTCTTCGCACCTCATTATCGACGCATCGGCCACCCACATGCCGGCCGCCATCAAGCCCCGCGATCGCAACCATACAGTCGCGGGGCTTTCTCTTTTGCACGCGCGCACCCGGGAGCCTCACGGAACTCACTCCTCGCTATCGCCCGAGCGGTCGAAGTGCGCGCTCAAGGCGGGCGCATGCTCTCGCAGGGCCTTCTTGATGCGCCTGTACGTACCCACCGCGCGCGTAAAGCCGCGAATATACCTACCGTTGAGCATATCGACCAAGCCATGGACGGTCCGCATTGAAAATCCGCTTGAGATGAGCTGGCGCAAAGGCAAATCAGAGACAATTTCATGCATCATGCGCCTGGTGTCCTCGTCCATCTTTTTCACGGGCTCATCCATAACATGCTCCACCACGCGAACCATTAGTCGACCAAAAGGCGTGGAGGCCATCTCTGACACGGACGAGTCGATGGTGAACGGCGCGATGGGCGTGCGAGCGGGAAGAGGGCCCGCGTAAAGCGCCTTGAAAGACTCCTCATCAAACCGAGTGGCATCGGGGCGCCAGTACGCCGCGAGCGCCGAGCGGTCGGCGAGGAGGACGGAACGGTCGGCAGACACGGGAAACGGCGCTGTATCGGCTGCGAGGTGAAGGGAGCAGTTCCCTCGGATATCGCGGCTTGAAGAGCCAACCAAAAGCTCGTAGTCGCCCTGATCTACGCGCCACGCGTGACGCGCGGCGTCCCAATATCGAAGCTCCATCTCGCCAAACTCAAGCGTCACGCGAGAGCGCTCGCCAGGCGCAAGGCGCACCTTGGCAAACGCGGCAAGGCGGCGCGGCTCATGGAAGGCACACTCGCAAGGCGGGCAAACATAGAGCTGCACCACTTCGGCGCCGGCGATGGAACCAGCGTTTTCCACATCAACCTCAACGCGGAAGACGGCCGGGCAGGCAGATCCACCGCAGGGAAGGGGCATGGCAAGCTTTGGCCGGCCGTAGGCAAACGCGGTATAGGACAAACCATGGCCAAACGGCCATGCCGGGCGCGCGCCGACCGCATCAAAATAGCGATACCCCACGTAGATGCCCTCGCGATAGAGAACCTCGCGGTCAAAGTCGGGATAGCTCGCACCCAAAGCGGTATCCCCCAGCCGCTCCGGCCACGTTTCGGCAAGCTTTCCACACGGATTCGCATCGCCGTATAGCAAATCAACCGTTGCGGAGCCGCCATGGCATCCCGACAGGTACATCGCCATAATCGCGGCGGGCATGCGTCTCCAGGGCGCTTCCATGGGGGCACCACCTTGCAGAACCACCACGGTGTTGGGGTTTTCACGGCATACGCGCTCGATCAAGCTGCAGTGGCCGCGCGGCATCACCATGAGCTTGCGATCAAATCCTTCGGACTCGAACCTATCCGGCAAGCCGGCGAACACCACGGCGACGTCATGCGTGCGCGCCGCCTCGACCGCCTGCTCAACTTGAATGTCGGACGCCTCGCCAGAATACGCATCATATCCAGGGGAGAACGAGACCGAGATACCGCGGCGTTTGAACTCGTCCAGCGCGCAATCGAGCTCACGGGGATTGATTTTGGACGAGCCGGCACCCTGGAAGCGCGGCTCCCTTGCAAAGGCGCCTATAACGGCGACCGTCTTGGTTGGGTCAAGCGGCAAGATACCGTTGTTTTCAAGTAATACCGCGCTTTCACGCGCGGCGCGGGCGGCGAGGCGGGCGCTCCTCTTGTAGACCGACTCGCCCGCCGCAGGGTCGCCGTCAGTCGTTGCGGACAAGGAGGAGGCACGAGAGCGGCGCGACGGGCGCGTGCGCTCCACAAGATCGATCACGCGGCCCGCAGCGCGGTCCACGCACCTTTCATCCAGCGCTCCGCGGCGCACGGCCGCCAGGGCTGTAGGGGCGTAATCTGGACGAGGGCCGGGCATGCAGAGGTCTAGACCGGCGGCGATGGACTCGGCCACGCCGCTCACGGCGCCCCAGTCGCTTATCACGGCGCCGTCAAAGCCCCATTCTTCGCGCAGCACGGTTTGCAGCAACCAAGCGTTTTGCGAGCAATACGTGCCGTTAAGCTTGTTGTACGCCGTCATAATCGACCACGGGCGCGCCTTTTTGACCACGCGCTCAAAGGGCTGGAGGTAGATTTCGCGCAGGGTCCGCTCGTCCACAACCGAATCGCTTACCAGGCGGGCAAGCTCTTGGTTGTTACATGCGAAATGTTTGAGGCACGCCGCGACGCCGCGCGACTGGATGCCTTGGACCATGGCGGCACCCAGCTCGCCGGAAAGCAGGGGGTCCTCGCTGAAATATTCAAAGTTACGCCCGCATAAAGGGCTGCGCTTTATATTGACACCGGGCCCCAGCACAACCGATACGCCCTGGTCGACCGCCTCATCTGCAATAGCGGCGCCCACAGATAAAACCAGATTGGGATCAAAAGAGCAGGCGAGGGCTGAGGCAGAGGGAAAGCAGGTTGACGGAACGCTCTGGTTGATACCAAGATGATCCGCGGCGCCCAACTGATGGCGCAGGCCGTGGGGGCCGTCGGACAAAGTGATGGACTCGAGCCCGACCTCGTCCACTCGCACGGTGTCCCAATGGGACGCCCCCGCCAATAAGGAGGCCTTTTGCTGCAGGGTCATCTGCTGAAGCATCGAAGAACTATCCATGCAGCCCCCTTTTTGATTTCTTGCCGTGAGCCGTCATCGCATTGGTCGTCACATTGAGCTTTTATACCCCTGGCGGCGGGCGCGCTCATACACAATTGTCGCCAAACGCAAAAGGAGGGGCGCCGAAGCACCCCTCCCGTCACTCGTTTTTCCCTGCGGCGGCGTCGCGGCCAATCGCTCAAACGCGCCCGCGCGATATATCCCTCTGGAACCCCTACTCCTCGAGCAGGCCCTCCGGAGCCTCGTCGGCGGCGTCAACGTCCACGTGCTCGTCATCGGGCGCGGGCATCTCGCCGTCGGCATCGCTGGAATCAAGGTCAACTTGGTCGCCCGCTTCGACGGGAGTCTTGTCCTTCTCCTCCGAACTGGTCATGCGGGCCACGGCCGTAACGCGGTCGCCGTCGATAACGCTCATCATCTTGACGCCCTGCGTGGCACGACCGGTCTGAGACACGTCCTCGGTCTTCACGCGAATAACCGTGGCGCCCTCGGTGATGATGAACAGCTCGTGCTGCGGTCCCACCGTCTTCATGGCGGCGAGGCTGCCCTTGTGGTCGGTCATCTGGATGGTATAAACGCCCTGTCCACCGCGGTTCTGCTCGGGATAGTCCGCAACGGGGGTGCGCTTGCCGTAGCCGCGCTCGGTGATGACGAACAGGTCGCCGGTACCGTTGGAGATCTCCATGCCCAGCACCTCGGCGCCGTCCTTCATAGTGATGCCGCGAACGCCGCTGGTATCGCGGCCGGTGGCGCGCACCTGGTCCTCGGCAAACACAATCGCCTTGCCCGACGTGGTGGCCATGATGACCTTATCGCCCTCGCGCACGCGGCGAACATCAAGCAGGCGGTCGCCGTTCTTGAGGTTGATGGCGATGATGCCGTCTCGGCGGCTGCGGTCGTAAGCGCTCATGACCGTCTTCTTCACCATGCCGTTGGCGGTGGCAAACATGAGGTACTCGTTGCCCGGGAACTCGCGACAGGAGATGACGCTGGCAATCTTCTCGCCCTCCTCAAAGGGGAGCAGGTTGACGATCGCGGTACCGCGCGCCTGACGGCTGCCAACGGGCAGCTCATGGACCTTCAAACGGTAGACCTTGCCCTTGTTGGAGAAGAACAGCACGTACTCGTGGGTGCTGGCGATAAACATCTCAGCGATGACGTCGTCCTCTTTGAGGTTGACGCCGGTCACACCTTTGCCGCCGCGCTTCTGCGAGCGGTAGGTCTCGACGGGAATGCGCTTGACGTAGCCGGTATGGGTGATGGTGACGACCATATCCTCGTCCGCGATGAGGTCCTCGACGTCCAGGTCCCTCTCCGCCCGGGTGATCTCGGTGCGGCGCTTGTCTCCAAATTTCTTGGAGATCTCGCGCATCTCCTCTTTGATGACGCCCAGGATCTTGTGCTCGTTGGCGAGAAGGTCCTCGTAGTAGGCGATCGCGCGGCGCAGGCCGGCCAACTCGTCCTCGATCTTGTCGCGCTCGAGGCCGGTCAAGCGGCGCAGCTTCATCTCGAGAATCGCGGTGGTCTGCTCGGGGCTGAAGCCAAAGCGCTCGATCAGGCGGGAGCTGGCCTCGGCATCCGTCTGAGAGGAGCGGATAATCGAGATAACCTCGTCGATATGGTCGAGAGCCATAAGGTAGCCCTCGAGGATGTGCGCACGGGCCTGTGCCTTCTTGAGGTCAAAGCGGGTGCGGCGGGTAACCACGTCGACCTGGTGGTCGATGTAGTGGGAGAGAATCTCGCGCAGCGACAGGCACTTGGGCACGCCGTTGACCAAGGCGAGGTTGTTCACGCCAAAGGTGTTCTGCAGCGAGGTGTACTTGTACAGGTTGTTGAGAACCACCTGCGGGATAACGCCCTTTTTAAGCTCGATAACCAGGCGGATGCCCTTCTGGGTAGACTCGTCGCGCATATCCGAGATTCCCTCGATGCGCTTCTCATTCACCAGCTGGGCGATCTTCTCCTGCAGGGTCCCCTTGTTGACCTGATAGGGGATCTCGGTAAAGACCAGGCGGCTGCGACCGGTCTTGGTGGACTCGACATGGGCCTTGGCGCGCACGGTAATGGAGCCGCGGCCGGTCTCGTAAGCCTGGCGGATGCCGGAGGTACCCATGATGAGGGCGCCGGTGGGGAAGTCCGGTCCGGGCAGGACCGTCATGAGCTCCTCGCAGGTGGCGTCCGGGTTGTCGATAAGCATGCAGGTGGCCTCGATAACCTCGGAAAGGTTATGGGGCGGAATATTGGTAGCCATGCCGACCGCGATGCCGGAAGAACCGTTGACCAGCAGGTTGGGGAAGCGGGCGGGCAGGACCTTGGGCTCTGCCAGGGACTCGTCGTAGTTGGGGCCCCAGTCAACCGTGTCCTTCTGCAGGTCGCGAAGCAGCTCCATGGCGGGTTTGGCCAGGCGGCTCTCGGTGTAGCGCATGGCCGCGGCGGAGTCGCCGTCGATGTTGCCAAAGTTACCATGGCCGTCAATGAGCGGAGTGCGCATGGAGAACCACTGCGCCAGGCGGACCATGGTGTCGTACACCGCGGAGTCACCATGGGGATGGTACTTACCGATAACTTCGCCGACCGTCCAAGCGGACTTCTTATGCGGGCGGTTGGGGAAGATGCCGCTTTCGTTCATTGCGTAGAGGATACGACGGTGAACGGGCTTCAAGCCGTCGCGAACGTCCGGAAGGGCGCGGGCGGTGATGACCGACATGGAGTACTCGATGAAGGACTGCTTCATCTCGCGGCCGAACTCGCTGATCTGCAGGGATCCGCCGTTGACGTCTTCGCCGGCGGCCTCGCCGCGGTCTACCGCGCCAAAGCTCTCCTCCAGCTCCTCGTCATCTTCTTCCTCCTCGTCCGAGTCGGCGTCCGGGTCGTAGGTCGCGGCCTCGCCATCATCCTCGGCGCGGGCCAGCAAGCGCTTCAGATCGTCGGGCAGGCCCGCGGTCTCGTCGCCGCCAATCTCGTTGTTCATATCGTCTGCCACGTAAGACCTCCTGGTTTCTCGTGGTCATTCAGTGCTCAGCGCGCGCATGTCGCGCAAGGGATCGCCAAAAGCAGTTGCCCTAGGCGTCGAGGAAGCGGGCGTCGTGCGCGTGCTTCTCGATGTAGGCGCGGCGGAACTCGACCTGATTTCCCATCAGCTCGCGGACCGCGCGATCGGCAATAGCGGCATCCTCGATGGTCACGCGCTGCAGGATGCGCGTCTTGGGATCCATGGTGGTGCTCGCCAGCTGCTTGGGGTCCATTTCACCCAGACCCTTGTAGCGCTGGACGGTATATCCGCGTCGCTTCTTGGTCACCTTGCCGGATGCGTCCTCGCCGTCGTCGTCCGGATTGAGGCCAAGCTGGACGATGGTGTCGCGCAAGATCTCCTCTTCGGGCTGGCGACCGTTGGGGTACACGTAGTGAATCTTGTTGCGCACCTTGATGCCGAAGATGGGCGGGCAGGCAACGTAGACGTAGCCGGCGTCGATCAGCGGACGCATGTACTTGTAGAAGAACGTCAGCAGCAGGATGCGGATGTGCGCGCCGTCGACGTCTGCATCGGTCATGATGATGATCTTGTGGTAGCGAGCCTTGGTGATATCGAAGTCTCCGCCGTCGCCGGTGCCATTGGTGACGCCGGTGCCGATGGCGGTGATCAAAGACTGGATGGTATCGCTGGAAAACGCACGGTGGTCTCCCACGCGCTCAACGTTCAAGATCTTACCGCGCAGGGGCAGAATCGCCTGGATGTCTCGGCGACGGCCGTCCTTGGCAGAACCGCCTGCCGAGTCGCCCTCGACAATGAAGAGCTCGGTCATCTCGGCGTCGCGAACCGAGCAGTCGGCCAGCTTGCCGGGAAGGCTCGCGGTCTCCAACAGGCTCTTGCGGCGGGTCGCCTCGCGGGCCTTGCGGGCGGCGTTGCGGGCCTTGGACGCCTGCTGGGCCTTCTTGATAATCTCACGCGCCTGCTTGGGATGCTCTTCCAGGTAGTCGGTCAGGCCGTCGGAGACGATTTTGCGGACCAGTCCGCGCATGAACGAGCTGCCGAGCTTGGCTTTGGTCTGGCCTTCAAACTGCGGGTCGGCCAGCTTGACGGATACAACGGCGGTGAGGCCTTCGCGCACGTCGTCGCCGGTGAGGTTGCCGTCCTTTTCCTTCAAGATGCTGTTCTTGCGGGCGTAATCGTTGATCACGCTGGTAAGCGCCGTGCGGAAGCCCTCCATGTGCATGCCGCCCTCGATGGTGCGAATATCGTTGGCAAAGCTCATCACGGTCTCGGAGTAGGAGGAGTTCCACTGAATGGCGACCTCGACCTCGCCGGTGCGCTCGACGGGGGCATCCGGCTCGGAGGCACCGGACAGGTAGATGGGGTCCTTGAGGCCGTCGGGGATGTCCTTGCCCTGGTTGAGGAATTTCACAAAGTCGATGATGCCGCCGGCGTAGCAGAACTCTTCCGCGTGGGGAGAAAGTTCGCGCTCGTCGGTCAGGACGATCTTGAGGTTCTTGTTCAAAAACGCCGTCTGCTGCAGGCGGTCGTGCAAGATGTCGTAGTCGTAGACCGTGGTCTCGAAGATCTCCTCGTCCGGCCAAAAGGTGACGGTAGTGCCCGTATGGTCGGAAGTGCCGACTTCCTCCATCTTCTGAGTGGTCTTGCCGCGGCTAAACTGCATCTCGTAAATCTTGCCGTCGCGAGCAACCTGGACAACCATCTTCTTGGACAGGGCGTTTACAACGGAGACGCCAACGCCGTGCAGGCCGCCGGAAACCTTATACGCGGAGTTATCGAACTTGCCGCCGGCGTGCAGGATGGTCATGACGACCTCGAGCGTGGGGATCTTCTTCACAGGGTGCATGTCGACCGGGATGCCTCGGCCGTTATCGACGACGGTGATGGAATTGTCACCATGAACGGTGACTTCGATTTTGGAGCAGAAGCCAGCCATGGCCTCGTCGACCGCGTTGTCGACGATCTCCCACACCAGGTGGTGCAGGCCCGTCGAGCTGGTCGAACCGATGTACATGCCGGGACGGACGCGGACGGCCTCAAGACCCTCAAGGACCTTGATCTCGCCTCCACCGTATTCTTCCTCTTTCGCCACGCGAACTCCCTCTCATTCAAATAAAAGACTAACGCCACTATGATACACGCTTGAAATGGGAGCCTACGTAACTACCAAATAGCTCTACAAGCCCATCAGCGCCCATTTACGCCTTGTTTTGGGCATCCAAGCCCTTCCTCCACTCAAAGCTCGCTTTCATGGCCGATTTGAGCGCCTCCTGCAATCTTTGGTCTTTGATCCCGGAGACCTCGCGGTCAATCACGGCGCTCTCCGCCGGGGTGAGGTCCTTATGCGGGGGCGGAGTCTTTGCAGCCCTGCGTGCGGACGATGAACCCGCGGGGCCTTTTGCGGGCGAATCCGGCGAACCGTTCGTCCCCGCGGCCGTCCCTGCAGCGGCGGCGGACGAGGCGCGGCTCGCGTAGCCGTCCAGCGTCTATGACGATAGCTGCAACGGCACATGTCCTCCTTGGACGTCATGAACACCAGACCCGCCACGTCTACACCCGTGGCAGCCATGCGCGCGCGGATAATCTCACGCAACATGGTCATCTCCTGCGTCCACGCCGCGGAATCCATGTAAACGATCAGCTCGTTTGTCTCCGGCCTGTAGTGCAAGCCGGTCGCATGCGACCCCTCGCGCGTGTGGGCGCACACCGCGTTCCACGCCCGGTAGACCTCGCGCGTCCGTTCCGCGGCAAGCATCTGCTCGCGCTTTTCGGGCGAGGCGCCGTCAAACAAACGGCTGCGCTCCTCCGCCAGGTATCCACCCAGGCCGCGGGTCTCGCCGCTCATCTCGTCCCTATTCGCCAACCTCAACGACCTTCGCCTCCTCCAGCACCAAATCGCTAAAGTAACCCAGGTTTGTAGTGGTGATAACCGTCTGAACGCCATCCTCTATGAAATGCATGATCGACTCGCGGCGCGATGCGTCAAGCTCGCTCATCACATCGTCCAACAGCAGCAAGGGCGGACGGCCCAGGATATCGCGCGTGACGGCGACTTCGGCGATCTTCCACGCCAGCACCACGGAGCGCTGTTGACCCTGCGAGGCGAACGACCGAGCGTCGCGCCCGTCTATGGTGAATAGGATCTCATCGCGATGGGGGCCGGTCAGGGTGATGCCGCGGCGAAGCTCCTCGTCCCGCCGCTCATCAAGCGCGCGCAAGAACTGCTCCTGTACCTCCCCGCGCTGCGGGATCTTGTCCCCCACCGTATATTCGTCCCCGTATATCGAAGGGGAGTAGGAGATGCCCAGCAGCTCGCCCGGGGCGATGGCGCCATATGCACGGGCGGCATGCTCGCGGATGCGGGCCAAAAGCGACATGCGGTGCACCGTGAGGGCGGCGCCGGTCGCAGAGATCGATTCGTCCCACGCCGCCAGCAGGCCCCGATCCACGTAGGGCTCTTTCAACAGGTTGTTTCGCTGCTCGACTGTGCGCTCATACGTCGAGACCAAGCGTGCATACTGCTCGTTGAGCTGAACGCCAAAGTCATCAAGGGCGGCACGGCGCACGCTGGCAGAGCGCTTCACCATGTCAAGGTGGTCGGGGCAGAACAGCACGCTGGGCAGAACGCCGCGCACACCAGCCGCGGTCACCTTCTTGCCGTTGCGCGAAAACGTGCGGCGCGACCCCGCCACCGCCAGCCCCATCTCAAGCAAGCGCCCCTCGCCCTCAAGCGTGCACTGCGCGCGGCACGCCTCGGCGCCCTGTCGGACCAGGTCGCGGGGCGAGGGTCTTCTGAACGACTGGCCGGACGTCAGCAGCTGCAGGCACTCGACAAGGTTGGTCTTGCCCGCGGCGTTACGACCAACAAGCACGTTAACGGCTTCGCCGAGCGACAGGTCGTACGCGGCGAAACTACGAAAGTTGTATACCGACAAACTGGAGACGCGAATGCTCATGGGTGACTAGATGCGAACCGGCATGACCAGATAGAGGTAGTTAATCTTGTCGTAGCTCTTGAAGACGCCCGCCTGCGCGTAAGACTGAAGCTCGAGCGTGATCTCCTTTTCACGCGACAGCACGTTGAGGCAGCCAAAGATGTAGTGGTAGTTGAACGCGATGACGCCGCTGTCGCCCTCGACCTCCACGTCCACGGTTTCACGTGCAACGTCTTGGTCGTTGGAGATGGCGGAGAGACCCAGGGTACCATCCTCGACGTTGATGTCGAATTTGACGGCGGAGTTGTTTTGGGCGATGACGGCCACGCGCTTCAATGCAGACGAGAACGCGTCGACGTCGATCTTGACCGTCGTGGTGCACGTCTGGGGCAGCAGCGCCTTGTAGTTGGGATACATGCCCTCGATGCGGCGCGACACGTACGTGGTGTTGCCCGCCTCAAAGACAACTTGGGTGTCGGTCGAGCCAATCATGATGGTGCCTTGGCCGCCGGTGATCGAAAGGGCATCGTTGAACGCCTCCGCGGGCACGTTGAGCTCAAAGCTGCCCTCAAGCGAGGACGTCTCCACCTGCGTGTCGCACACCGCCAGACGGTAGGAGTCCGTAGCCACCAGGCGAATGGTGTTGTTCTCGACCGTCATATAGACTCCGTTGAGGACGGGACGGTTCTTATCCGTGGACGTCACGCGCCACACGCGGCTCACCATCTCGGACAAGATGTTCGCCGGCAGCTCCACCGTGCTCTCAAGCGCATAGGTAGGAAACTCCGGGAAGTCTCCCACATCAAGCGTGTTGAGCCTAAAGGAACTTTTCTCGCACGTGATGCTTACCTGTCGCTCCTCGACCTCAAACGTCACCGCCGCATCCGGCAGGGTCTTGGTGATGTTAGAGAGCATCTTGCACGGAACCACCATCGCCCCTTCCTCGTCCACGCGCGCGGCGATGCGATGACGAATGGCGATGGTGTAGTTAGAAGTCTGGAACTCCAAGACTCCGTCCACCGCCTTGATGAGCACACCCGAGAGGATGGGAAGCGTAGAGGTTCCGGCTATGCCTTTCATTACGGTTGCCAGTGCCTCGGAGAGAGCGGATTGGCTAACGGTGAACTTCATCTTTTATTCCTCTCTATATAGATATATATCTAATAATAGTAATAAGTCGGTGGACGCTGTGGATTACTAATATTTCTGCAGGTAGGGGACTGAAAAACAGTGCGCTTTGACCTGTTGAAAACTCAGTCAGTTATCAACAGGTCAAGAGGTGTGGGTTCTTTTCCCACCGAGTAGGCCGTTTCTTTCACATCCTTTCCAGCGGGTTTGCACAAGCTTTTCACCGCCTTTCACGGGCTTTCAGGCGCTTTTGCGGCGGTGAGTTTGGATACGCCTGTCTGTTTATGACTGAGACTGAAGGACAATCTTATTCTTTAGCTTCTGTAGGTCGTCGCAAATGCGGCGATCTTCCTTGATCTTGCTTTCAACTACCTTAAGGCTGTTGAGTACGGTCGAATGGTCGCGCCCGCCAAATTCCGCGCCAATAGCGGACGAGGTCATTTCGCACAGGGAGTTCGACAGGTAGACGGCCACATGGCGCGCGAACGCGATCTCCTTGGTGCGCCTGGTGCCCTTGAGATCTTCCGGCTGCAGGTGATAGAAGTCCGCCACCACCTTTTGGACGGTGTCGATGCGGATGATCTTGCGCGCGGTATCGAAGTACTCGTTGGCAACCTTCTCGATATCCTCGGTGGTGAGCTCGCCTCCCTGCTGCTCGCGCTCAAATGAGAGGCTCGCGCATCGTTCGCAGTAGCTTTCCAGCTCACGGATGTTGTTGCCGGAGATCTCCGCCATATGGCGCAGCTGCTCGTCGGTGAGCGTGCCGTCGTTTGTTTGGAATGCGCCCAAAAGCGACGGGTCCACGTTCATGCCGTTGAGGTCGTCTCCGCCCTTGATGGTGTTCTCGTAGTAGCGTTTCAAGATCATGTACTTCATCTCAAAGCCCGGTTCGGACACCAGGCACAGCATGCCCGCGTTAAAGCGGCTAGTCAGGCGCTCGTCCATACCAAGATTCTTGGGCGCGCGATCCGATGCGATGACAACCTTCTTGTTCTCGCGGATGAACTCGTCCATGAGGCTGAAGAAGTACTCGATGCTCGCCTGCTTACCAATGATGTTTTGGATATCGTCGATAATCAGGACGTTTGCCTCGTGGTACTCGCGCAGTATCGCGCGGCCCTCGGTCTTTTGGCGGGCGATCTCGTTGATGAAGTCGTCGATGTAGGCCTGCGAATTGGCGTACTTTACCTTGATATGCGGTTTGTTGGCGGCAAGGTGGTTCTTGATGGCCAGGAGCAGGTGCGTTTTACCCAACCCGCTTCCTCCGTAGATGAATAGCGAGTTGTACTGGCCGGGCTCGTCCGCAAACGCCGCAAACCGCATGGCGGAGTGGTACGCGAGCTTGTTCTCGTCTCCGTAGACAAAGTTGTCGAAAGTGAACTTGGATCCTATGGGGTTGGCGACGGGCTGATCGCTTGCGTCCGTCATCGGAGCGCCGCTTCCTGCCGGCTCGATCGATTTCTTCTGCACCGTCTGTCCGGTCTCGACGCCCTTCATCTGGGCGAACATTCTGTTGAATTGGTCGCGTGACATGGTATTGGTCACGTTTACGCCGCCATGCTCCCCTGCGGGGGCGAATGACATGGGACCTGGTGCCGTGGCGAATCCCGCAGCGTCGCTTTCCACAGTTACCCTAGGCTTTGCAAAGGCGGCTTCCAGGTCAAAGGGGTTTTCAATTGGCTTCTCAACCGGCTCGACCGCCATGTGCGGCGCCGCCATTTGGGGCATATCCACCCCGGCCGCGTTGGCGGCAATCGCCTCCGGCATCGCATTGGTTTGATGCGGACGAGGAACCTCCGTCGTGGCCATCGCAGGCGTGTCCTGCGCCGCCGCCGGTGCTGCCGGTATGGTCGGCCTCACCGCACCGGTGTGCGAGCCAGCGGGAGCCTGCACCACCAGAGAGATGGGCATAAACGCTATCTCTTCCAGGTAGGCTTCGACAACTGAGCGGTTCTTTTCAAGAAACGCCACCGCAAACCTGCTGGGCGCTTCTATATAGAGCGATTCATCGTCCAGCTCCACTGGTGTTGACTGGCTGAGCATGTTGACAAGCCGATCGCTTTGGCCGTCGCGCTGACAGAACGCGATGGCGTCATCAAGAAGTATCTGAGCTTCGCTTTCCATGAGTCTCCTGTATCAGCTATCCGACCTATTGGTTTTCCTGTAACCAGTAGCGCCCCATGTCGGTGAGGATTCGCTTCTGGCCGTGCTTTGCCACGAGTCCGGCCGCCGTAAGCGCGTTGAGCTCTCGCGACCATGTTGCATTGGAGTGTCCGTACGCCGTGGTGAGGTCCGTAGGGCCGCACATCTCATATGTCGCCAGGTACTGCAGCGCCTCTCGCCCTCGCTCGTTGATATACGGCATGCCGCCGTTTACCTGCGGCTGGGGCTGCCCCATTTGACCCATACCTTGCTGATATGTCGGGTAGGGCGTCTGCGCGGGCATATACCCCATTCCCATGGGGGGAACTTGTCCCATTTGCGGGGGGTACCCCGGATAGGGGTATCCCGCCGCGTAGGGTTGTTGGAATTGCGGTGGGTACTGGTTTGCATATTGCTGGGGCGGCCTCTGCTGCATCTGCTGCGGGTGCTGTTGCCCCCACGGGCTGGGTCCCGCCGCCGGCATCCCTGCTCCTGCCGTTCCGGGCCCGCCTGCGGTGGCTCCCCAGCCTTGTTGTTGGTAGCCCCCCGTCGTCTGTCCGTTTTGCCATGCGACGCCATAGGGGTTTTGCTGCGCGGGTTCGCCGTAGTCTTGGTAGGCGGACGATGCATCATGCTGCACGCCTGTCGCATCCACGGCGCGTTGCATGGCGTCTTGAGCGCCTGCGCCGCTTTCGGGCGCTATCTGACCTTGGGGCATTGCTCCATAGGGTTGTACTGGCTGCTGCGGCGCGGCCTGCTGGTTAAAGGGGGCGGGCTGGACGTGCTGCCCCACGTTGGCGTTTACCGCCGGGTGTCCGCTGCGCACCGCCGCTCCCCTCGCGCTCGCCGCTTCGATCTCGGCGACCCGTGCGGGGTCAACGCTTACGGTGATGACGGTCCCCTTATTAAGGTTGTCCTCTATCGAGATGGCTCCGCCAACGTTTTCCAGGTATTGCTGGACCATAGGGAACCCAGCTCCGGTCCCCCTGATATAGCGCTTCTGTTCCCTGTCCGCCGAGGTCACGCCAAAGTCAAACGCCCGCTCTTTGTCGGCGATGCCGGGACCTTGGTCTGCAAAGCGGATGGTGGAGCCTCCATCAAGCACGGAGATGATCGGCTCCATGAAGCGAGCATGGATAAAGTTCTCCACAATCTCGCGGATCACCATGAGGGAGATGTTTCCACCCTGCTCTTTCATGCATCTATATACGGTGTTGGTAACCTCCTCCAGATATGCCCTCACGTCGTTTTGAGTGATGACTACCACGCGCGGCGTGGAGAGCATGTCGTCGTATACCGCGATCCGAGTGGTATACGACCCGGCGGCGGGGGCTCCAATCTGGGTCCCCGCCGGCGAGGTTATTCCATTTAAATGGGCGTTGTCCGGTGCCGGATCGCCCGAATCCACAAAGGGATAGAAGTCATCTGCCATGGTGCGTTTCTCAATCTTTCGTGACGTCTCTCAAGAATATCAGCTTGTTGCGAAAGGTTCCGCACCTTTCAACAACTTTTCCCAATCGGTTGAAAAGTGAAGAAAAGAATCGAAAAGTTATTAACAACATGCCAACAACCTGTGGAAAAGTCCGTGGAAGAACATGAAACGCTTCTTGAAGAAATGGTGAGAGTTGGACGAACAGTGAAAATCACTGGTTTCTTGCCAATCTTTCAGGCAAGATACATTGACATTCTTGCACCTTATTCCATACAATCTCTAAGCTCACGTGTCTATGTGAGCAGACGAAATGCAGCAGGAGGATATTAACCATGAAGCGTACCTACCAGCCTAACAAGCGCAAGCGCGCCAAGACCCACGGCTTCCGTTCCCGTATGGCGACCAAGGGCGGCCGTGCCGTTCTCGCCCGTCGCCGCGCCAAGGGCCGCAAGCGTCTCACGGTGAGCGACAAATAACTCACGCAACTCGCATGAGAACATTGAAGTCTCGGCTGGAGTTCGAGCGTGCGTTCACTCAGGGAAGGCGCTATAACCATCCCCTGATTAGAATGGTTATATGTGATGCAGTTAACGAAGGCGATCCGGGTAGGGTCGCCTTCGTTGCTGCAAAAAGGCTTGGTTGCGCCGTTGTACGCAACCGGTCCAAGCGCGTGCTCCGCGAGGCCGCCCGTGCCGTGAAGCTTCCCGTCGATGGATACGACATTATCTTGTTCGCTACCCCTCGCACTCGCGACTCTTCGCCGCAACAAATGATTGAAGCGCTTTGCAAGCTCTGTGAGAGGGCCGATCTGCATGTCTCTGTTCGGTAGTATCAAAAGACTTCTGAAGGGGATGGCGGTCGCCCTCATACACGTGTATCAAAAGGGCATATCGCCCCTTCTACCTGACTCGTGTATATACTTCCCGACTTGTTCACAGTATGCTGTTGAAGCTATTGAATCATATGGTGTTATGCGTGGCTGTTGGCTTGCTGCAAAAAGGATTCTGCGCTGCAATCCCTTGCATGTCGGCGGCTACGACCCCGTGCCCTCGAGGCCGCATCCGTATCGGAGGAACTAAAACATGTGGGATTGGATCGTCAACATTCTATTTGTGGTCCTGCAGTTCATTCAGCAGTTTGCTGTTGACTGGGGCCTTTCGATCATCATCTTGGTGCTGATCGTCCGTATTATCCTTACGCCGCTGCTGCTTAAGTCGACTAAAGCAACTGCGCGCATGCAGGTTCTCCAGCCCAAGATGATGGAGATCCAGGAGAAGTACGCGGACGACCCCCAGCGTCAGGCTGAAGAGCTTCAGAAGTTCTACAGCGAGAACAAGTTCAATCCCTTTGGCGGTTGCTTGCCCCTGCTGATCCAGATGCCCATCCTTCTTGCGCTCTTCACGCTTCTTCGTGACCTGCCCAAGTACTTCTCGGATCATGAAGGCGTCTTCTCGTTCTTCAACATCCTGCCTGACCTTACGGCGTCTCCTGCGACAAGCCTTGCAGAGGGCTTCACCGCGGGTCTTCCGTATCTCATCGCGCTTATTCTGTTCTCTGTTCTGACCCTGATTCCTCAGCTTATGCAGTCTCGCAACCAGACCGGCGCTCAGGCGCAGAGCATGAGGATGATGTCCGTCGTCATGACCCTCATGATGCTGTTTGTTGGTTGGGGCCTGCCCGCCGGTGTTCTTCTGTACTACGACGTTTCCACGCTCTGGCAGGTTGTCCAGCAGCTTTTCGTCACTCAGAAGGTTATTGAGAAGGCGAAGGCCGAAGAAGAGGAGCGCATGGCGAATGCTCCCATTCAAGTAGACGTTGTTCGCCGTGAGCGCAAGCCCCGCCCGCACAAGAAGAGCTAATAAGGTACCTTACTAATAAGGGGGTTTATGATGTCTGAGGAAATTACTGAGGTTCTTGCCGAGGATTCTTCCGTTACTTCCGGTGAGTATCCGGAGATCGCTCAGCGTTATAAGGCTGGTGAGCAGCTTACGGACGAGGAGCTCGATACTGTTGCGGACGTTGCCGTGTCTGTCCTCCGCTCTATCCTTACTCATTTCGATGCCGAATCCTCTCCTATTGATGAGTACGATGGTGATGACGGCGAGCTTATTCTTGATGTTACTGCTCCTGATCTTGCTGTCCTAATTGGACGTCATGGACGTACTCTCGAATCCTTGCAGGTTCTCGTTTCTCTCCTGGTTAGCCGTAAGCTTGGTTTCAGGTATCCAGTTGTTGTTGACGTGGAAGGCTACAAGAGTCGCCGCCATGACAAGGTTGTTTCTATGGCTCACTCTGCTGCATCTCGTGCTGTTCGTCAGCATGGCTCCGTTTCTCTTCCTCCTATGAATGCTTATGAGCGCCGCCTTGTTCATATTGCTTTGAGGGAGAACGATGCTGTTGAGACTCACTCTGAGGGTGTCGATCCCGAGCGTCGTGTTGTTATCAATGCGCTTTAACTGGTTGTTTATAGCCTCTTAAGGGGATGCACTTTGTGCGTCCCCTTTTTTTGACTCAAATTCTTTTTACACTGATTTCAGTCATTAAGTCTCTGAAAGGATTTCAATGTCCGATTTTTCTGGTGCACGTTCTATTGAACTGGAAACCATCGACCCCAGCTCCGAGTTTGTAGATCAGCTTGTGTTCAAGCTTTCTTCTTACCTCCCTTCTTTTGGTATTGATATTGATGAGGATCGCCTGCGCCTTTGTGTTCTTCATCTTCTGTATGTTGAACAGGTTAATCACTATATCAATCTCACTCGCATTACAAATCTTGACGATGCTCTTGTCCTTCATATTCTCGATTCTTTGCTGTTCCTACCTTTTATACCTGAAGGATCAGATACGCTTCTTGATATGGGTTCGGGCCCTGGATACCCTGGCCTTCCTCTTCATGCTTGCTCTAACGTTTCGGCTACTCTACTGGATTCAGTGTCCAAGAAGATGAATGTAGTCTCTGCAATCGCTGACGCTCTTCTTGTTTCAGATATTACTTGTGTATCTGATAGGCTTGAGACTTATGCGAAAGATAAAGCCGGTCAGTTTGATGTTGTTACTGCTAGAGCACTCGCTTCTCTTCCGGTTCTGATTGAGTATGCTCGACCATTCTTAAAAATGGGTGGCACTCTTCTCGTCAGTAAGGGTCTTCCTGATGAATCTGAAGTCTCGTCTGGCTTGAAAGCTTGTTCCATATGTGGCTTCAAGCTCGTTGACTGCCAGGAGTTTGATCTTCCTCATGATCTTGGTCACCGAGTTATTCTCTCTTTTAAAGTGGTTTCTAAATCTAAGGTTAAACTTCCTAGGCAGAACGGCCTAGCTCGAAAGGCTCCGCTTGCATAATGTTTCACGTGAAACGCTTCCAATAGCCGGCATCTTGCCGGCTTATTTATTATCAGTCAAAGGATGTGTCTTTGATCGCCCGCTTAGATTTGTTTCCTCTTAAACTTCGATGCTCTACGCTCTTATAAATTGGCAAATTAACTATAATCTGGACGATCCTTCATTGATTGCTGTTTGAATCGATGCATCGAGGTTATATATATCTGTATGGAATTGATCATGATTGTATCTATATAAGTGAATTGATACTTACCTTATTCATAGTAATTAAAGAACGAATTACTGAGATTCCTGTTAGCAGCTTAAATCATGTTTTGTTGGATTGTTTACTCCGGTATTGAACAGCTTATTATCATTAATAGCACTATGTATTAAATTGAAGCTTGTTATCTAATCTATTCAGTTTGCAGCGCGATATCTCTGTCTCATCTCAATTGTTAGATTGATAAGAAGAGACCAATCACTTCACTGAGTTGAATGGCAGCGTCTTGTCTAGCCAGTTAAAATGATTATTCGCGTAAATATCTATCGCAGAGTGTTTTGATTCCATGGTTTTACATGGTTTAAGTATGGACGATGACTAGATGAGCCGTGATTTAGTATTAGCAGCTATACGTCACATTGATATTTCGGTAGCGCTTCAATGATTTAAGTAATTACATATTTGCTGATGATTGATTTACTAAAAAAGATATAGCTATTATGCAACTGTTTGATTTGGCGTATTCGATTTTATCTCAAGGTAAATCGCATATAGATGAATTGTTGTTTGATTGGGACTCTATATGTGCATTGCGAAGTTTCATACTATTTATCACTCGCAATATTTGTACTGTTGAATCTTAAGATCAATATTATTAACTCATGATAACTGTATGTTGTAAGCTACTTGCGCAAATATTTAATATAGTTGCCTGTATTTGTCAATTACTTTGCAATCCATTAGCTATAATCGGTTGGGTACGATATTTATGGTTCTTTATATGGCAACATTGCTATATAGAATCGTAGTAAGAAGTTAGTTTGTACGATTTCAGCTTGAAGAAATTTGCGCAGAATATTTAGTTGACATTCATTATATCGCGGTTAATCTTACGCAAAAGATTGTCGATAGCAGTTGTAGTGTGATTTCGTTTTGTACTTCACTTATTTATGCTCTGAATAGCCTTGCTCAATAACTGAATTCATGGAACGTTGTTCGTTAATCGACTATCGAATGGATTCTGCTTGCTCATATTGACGTAGTCGATTATCTGCAATTGCCAATCTGGACCTACTTCACTAAAGAGCAGTCAGTTTTGATTGAATGTTTCACGTGAAACGTTGTATTCTATAGGAGTTAAACCTGAGCATGTTTCACGTGAAACATATTCCATGGGGCCAAATACAGTAATGAATAATAGGAGGACAACGTGGGGTTTCGCGACATTAGCCGTTCAAAAAGTGAAAAAGATACGCGCGTAATCGCGATTATCAACCAGAAGGGCGGTGTTGGAAAGTCTACCACTGCAGTAAATCTTGCTGCAGCGCTTGGTGAGCAGAACCGCAAGGTTCTTATTGTAGATTTTGACCCGCAGGGAAACTCTACGAGTGGCTTTGGAATTGATAAAGAGGAGCTTACCCAGTGCGTATATGACGCTATCTTGCATGATGTGCCGGCAGAAGAGATTGTCCAGGAAACATCTTGCAAGAAAGTGTTCGTTGTCCCTGCAACAATACAGCTTGCTGGGGCTGAAATTGAGCTTGTTTCTGCAATGGCGCGTGAAACTCGATTAAAAGACATGATCGACCCTATCAAGGACGAATTTGACTTCATCTTTATCGATTGCCCGCCTTCTCTTGGATTGCTTACCATTAATGCGCTCGCCGCAGCTGATAGCGTGCTCATTCCAATTCAATGTGAGTACTATGCCCTTGAAGGCGTTACAAAGCTTCTTGAGTCGATGAGAATGGTTAAGGGCCGCATTAACAAGGATCTTGATACCTTTGGTGTTCTTCTTACGATGTACGATTCGCGTACATCGCTTTCTAATCAGGTTGTTGAGGAAGTAAGGCGTTACTTTGGAAATCTTGCTTTTAAGACATTGATCCCACGTTCCGTTAAGGTTTCCGAAGCCCCTTCATATGGACTTCCAATTATTAAATACTCTCCTAGCAATAAGGGAGCTCGTGCATATATGAACCTTGCAAGAGAGGTGATTCGTCGTGCCTAGTCCTAAGAAAAAACCTGCATTGGGAAGAGGTCTTGGATCCCTTATGGGTGAAGCCCAGTCTGAGACAGGCTTTGTTGAGCAGAAGGAAGAAACCAAGGTTCCCATTGATAAGATTAATCCTAATCCAAATCAGCCAAGAACGCATTTCAATGAAACGCTCCTGAATGAGCTTGCGGATTCAATTCGTGAGAACGGTGTCCTTCAACCTCTTCTGGTGAGGAAGAAGGGTAAGGGTTATGAAATCATCGCAGGCGAACGTAGATATCAAGCCTCTAAGATAGCCGGCCTTGAAGAGCTTCCCGTGATCGTCAAGGAAGTCGATGATCAGAAGATGCTCGAGCTTGCTTTGATCGAGAATCTTCAGAGGTCAGATCTTAATCCGATTGAAGAAGCTAAGGGTTATAGGCAGCTCATCAAAGCGAGCGGCATGACCCAGGAGGCATTATCAAAAGCAGTTTCAAAGTCGCGCTCGAGCATCACAAACTCCCTGAGACTTTTGGATTTGCCGGAGCCAGTACAGCAGTATCTGTTTGATGGAAGGCTTACTGCCGGACATGCACGAGCAATTCTCGCCGTCCCTTATGAAGAGCAGCGAATCAAGTTGGCTGATAAGGTGGTCGCAGAAGGATTGTCGGTTCGAGCGACTGAAAACCTTGCTCCACTGTTTTCAGTCGGAGAAACGCCAAGGACTCCTCGTCCTGTTATGCCGCAATCGTATAAGAGGGCTGCAAGGGTTCTGCGTCAGGCATTGAATACCAACGTCAAGGTAAAGTCTTCACGTGGTAAGAATAAAATAGAGATTGAGTTCAAGGACGAGGAAGAACTTACGAGAATATTGTCTTCAATGGTATCTGGTGATGACGATGAATAGGGATCAGAAGCTTGCATTAGCAGTGTTCTCAGTAAGTGCATTGGTATCTGCGGGCATTGCCATTCTGGTTGCATTAAATAAGGATGAGATTCATGAGAGGATCACCGAGATAAAAAGCGACCTTCTCGCCGGTTCTCGTAGCCGTATGGATGGAATGACGGAAGAAGTGGCGATGAAGACCGCTAAACTCACTCATAATCCTAAAATCAACCAAGAGTGGGTTGAGAGACAATGGGATATAATTTAATTAGGTACCTAATTAACAGATTGTTTTGCGGGGATTCTCTTGAAGAGGGTCCCCGCTTTTTAGCACGCATACGTGACACTGCTTTCAACGAGCTTGATGTAGAGCTACGAAAAAGGACCCGGAGAGAAACTCCAGGTCCTTAGAGCAGTTCTATGTTGAGTCCCCTACTGGTCGGAGGATTTTTTAACTGCGAAACGTTGCTTAAGCTGACCGCAGGCGGCGTCGATGTCATTGCCGCGAGAATTGCGGATGGTCGTCTCGACGCCGTGCATGGTGAGACGGCGCTGAAGGGTCTCGACCTTCTCCATGGGCGACGGCTTGAGGGGGCTGTCGGGGACATCGTTTAGCTGGATCAAGTTGACGTGGCATAGCGTGCCCTGACAGAAGTCTATGAGAGCCTGCATCTCGGGGTTGTTGTCGTTTACGCCGTCGATCATGGCGTATTCGTACGTGGGGCGGCGACCGGTCTTCTCGACGTAGTCCTGAATAGCTTCGTGGAGGCGCAGGAGCGTGTGCTTCTTTACACCCGGCATAAGCTTATTGCGGGTGGACTGCACAGCGGAATGCAGGGAGATTGCCAGAGTGAACTGCTCAGGTAGCTCGGCAAAACGCTTAATACCAGGGATGACACCGCAGGTGGAAACGGTGAGATGGCGAGCACCGATCTCAAGGCCGCCTGGGGCGTTGAGCTTGCGAAGTGCAGATACAACGTTGTCGAAGTTTGCAAAGGGCTCGCCTTGGCCCATGAAGACGACGCTGGTCACTCGTTCACCAAAGTCGCGGGAGACGTGAAGGACCTGATCGACCATTTCTTGATCGGTGAGAGATCTGGTGAGGCCGTTCATGCCGGTAGCGCAAAATGCGCAGCCCATAGCACAGCCAGCTTGAGAAGAAATGCAGACAGCGAGCTTGTTCTTGCTGGGCATGCCAACGGTCTCAACGGAGACGCCGTCACTGAATTGGAGCAGGTATTTGCGGGAACCGTCACGTGAAACCTGCTTGGCGCGTTCGACGGGGATGTTGAAGCCATAGGAGTCAGCCAGCTTCTCCCTAAAGACTTTAGGCAGATTGGTCATATCATCAAACGAACATACGTTCTTATCGATGATCCATTCACGAAGCTGCTTGGCGCGGAAAGCAGGCTGGCCAAGCTCCTTGGTAAGGGCGACCAGGTCATCTTCGGAAAGGGATCGAATGTCGCGCAGGGGTTTTGTACGTTCCATTAGCGGCCTTTCAAAGGGGGTAATAGGTAAAGATGCTTATACAATAAGGGATGCGAAATAAAGATGCGCCTGCGTATCGTGTAAAACAGCGAAAACGCCTAGATTGGACGCATGCTATCTATCGAGAAGGGTGGAGGGTGATCTCATGGTAGAGATCAATCGTGCCAAGATGCGCGTAGCAGTGCTTGCTGGAGGACGTTCGAGCGAGCGAGAGATCTCGTTCTCGTCCGGAAAAAACGTGGTCGATGCGCTGCGCACCGCCGGCTTTGGCGAGGTTGAGATGCTCGACCCCGCTTCTGAGACGTTTTTGAGCGACCTGACGGGTGGTTCGTTTGACGTGGCCTTTATCGCGCTGCATGGCGAGGGCGGAGAAGACGGTAAGATCCAGAGCGTTTTGGACTTCTGCGGAATCCCCTACACCGGATCTGACGTGACGTCGAGCGCCCTTGCGGCAGATAAGGACCTTTCCAAGGTGATGTACGAGCGCGCGGGGATTCCCGTTGCCCCCGGCGTGTCGCTGGTCCGCGGCCAGTCGTATGATTTGGACGAGATTCTGTCGATAGTGAGCGACCACTGCTTTGTGAAGCCGGCTGTTAACGGCTCGAGCTATGGCATCACCTATGTGAAGAAGGCCCAAGACCTGCAGGCGGCAATCGATGTGGCCTTTGGTTTTGGCGACAAGGTTCTTATAGAGAAGCGCATAGAGGGCACCGAGATCACCGTGGGCGTATACGGCGGCGATAACCTGCGCGCTCTGCCCATTGTCGAGATCCTCAAGCAGGAGGGCGCAGACTTCTTCGACCTTCGCGTGAAGTATATCTCGCCCGATAAAATCCACCGTATTCCTGCTCAGATCTCTGAGGCGGACTACTCACGTGCCCAGGAGCTTGCGTGTGCCGCGCACCGTGCGCTGGGCTGCATGAGCGTATCGCGAAGCGACTTTATTGTGTCTGAGGAGGGCCCGGTCATCCTTGAGACCAACACCATCCCCGGCATGACGGATACGTCGCTCTACCCTGACGAGATTCGCCATACGGACGATCTGACGTTCCCTGAAGTCTGCGCCTCCTTTATCCAGATGGCCATCGACCGCGCTGAGAAGTGATACATCTGAACGCCAACACCTACAACAACATGGCCGCGGCGGTGCTTCCGGGCACCCCCGGCTTTGTTATCGAGCAGTACGCAACGCTTGCCGAGCGCGCCAAGAACCGTTCATTTGGCCTTATTGAGGATGATGTGATCGTTCTTGATACGGAGACCACCGGGCTTTCATGCGCGGAAAACGAGCTCATAGAGATTTCCGCAGCGCGTCTGCGCGGCCGCGAAGTGGTGGATCGCTTTGACACCTTTGTGCATCCCAACGGTCTAATCCCGCCGGAGATTACCGAGCTCACAAGTATTACCAACGCTGACGTGGCGCACGCCCCGCGCGCGGAAGAGGCCGTCGCCGCGCTTGAGGAGTTTGTCCAAGGATGCCCGGTTATCGCCCACAACGCAACGTTTGACCGCTCGTTTATCGAATCGGTCAAGGGCGGCGTGAGGGTGAGCGATATCTGGATTGACTCGCTGGCGCTTTCGCGCATCGCTTTGCCCCGTTTGAGTTCGCATAAGCTGGCAACCATGGCCGAGCTGTTTGGGTGTTCGGCCGTATCTCACCGCGCGTCAGATGATGTCGAGGCTCTTTGCGGAGTCTGGCGCATCTTGCTGTGTGCTCTCACGGATCTTCCCGGAGGTCTGATGAGGCTGCTGGCTGACATGCATCCTGACGTGCGCTGGCCGTATCGACCCATCTTCTCGTTCCTTGCTGGCGAGCGGCAGGGCGAGACGTTCTCTCTAGAGGCGGCGAGGGCGCAGGTTATGCAGGCGGACGCTGAGCCGGACCATATCGATGCGGACGAGCTTCCGGGTCTTACCATGCCTCGACGCGATGAGATCGAGCTGAGGTACGCCCCCGGCGGCCTGGTGAACGACATGTACTCCTCGTACGAGCCCCGCGCGGAGCAGATTGTGATGGCGTCTGAGGTGCGCGATGCGTTCGCAACGTCGACGCACCGGGTCATCGAGGCGGGAACGGGCGTTGGAAAATCAATCGCCTATCTAGTCCCAGCTGCAGAGGCGGCGAAAAGGAACAAGATCACAGTTGGCATCGCGACCAAATCAAACAACCTTACCGACCAGCTTATGTATCAAGAGCTGCCAAAACTTGCTCGTGAGCTAGATGGCGGGCTCTCGTTTTGCGCGCTTAAGGGCTTTGATCATTACCCGTGCCTGCTCAAACTCGAGTCCCTGGCTGCTGGCAGAGAGATCACTACAAACCGAGATCCGGCGGATACGCTGACCGCCATAGCGGTGCTGTATGCATTTGCCTGCCAATCCCCCACGGGTGACTTGGATTCGCTTGGCATTAGGTGGAGGAGCGTCAACAGGGCGGATCTCACCACCTCATCAAGGGAATGTGCCCGCGGGAATTGCCGCTTCTTTAACAGGGGCTGCTTTGTGCGCTGCGCTCGTCGGCGTGCTGCAAAGGCGGACATTGTTGTTACGAATCACTCACTGCTGTTTAGAAACGTTGCAGCTGATGGCAAGATTTTGCCGCCCATTCGCCATTGGATTATCGACGAGGCCCATTCGGTTGAGAAGGAGGCCCGTCGCCAGTGGGCACTAAGCGTTTCGGCAGATGAGTCACGCATGGTGTTCGAGCGCTTGGGCGGGGCTCAGTCGGGTGCACTGGGAAGGCTGACGCATACTCTGGCATCCTCCGACGCCGCCACCTTGTTCCTGGGCCTGGGTGCCAAGGCGGCGAGCAGCGCCTCAAGGGCGTCGCTTGCAATGGCGGAGCTCTTCGAGGCCGTGCGAGAGCTATCCCGAAACGGCAAGGCGGATGGCTATGCGGACGCCAACATCTGGATAGGGCCCGAGTTGAGGGAGCACCGTGGCTGGGAGTACTTTGAGCCGACGGCGCGCACCGCTATCGATGCGCTGGACGAGGCGGGAAAGAACCTTTCCTCGCTTGCGGAGTCGGTTGGGGCGGAGAATCCAGAGATGGTCATAGAGGTGGCTGACGGAGCTCGACGCATCAAAGAGATGAAGGCTACGCTATCGCTTGTTCTCGAGGGGGCGGACGAGCATTACGTCTATTCCCTGCAGGTCAACAAGGCTCGCCGTGCGGGTGGAGAAGCCCTTACAGCGGAGCGCATGGACATTGGCGAGGCGCTGGCGGAGCAATGGCTTCCCGAGATGCACAGCGTGGTGTTTACGTCTGCAACCGTGACGGTCTCCAACTCGTTTGACCACTTCAATCACTCCGTTGGTCTGGATCGCCTTCCCAAAGGGAGCTTCTCATGCGTCCAGCTGGAGTCGAGCTATAACTTCCAGGAGAACATGGCAGTTGTGGTGGCGGGCGATATCCCGGATCCGAGAGATCGCGATGCGTATCTTGCAGCGATGGAGAATTTGCTGGTGGATGTGCATATGGCGATGGGTGGCTCAACGCTCACCCTTTTCACCAATCGCCGCGACATGGAGGATCTCTATGGTCGTGTGGAGCCTCGCCTGTCGCGCCAGGGGCTGGAGCTTGCCTGCCAGCTGCGCGGAACAAGTGTGAAGCGCCTGCGCGACCGATTCCTTTCCGAGGAGTCATCGTCCCTCTTCGCCCTCAAGGCATTTTGGGAGGGCTTTGACGCTTCCGGCGATACGTTGCGTTGCGTGGTGATCCCCAAGCTGCCGTTCGCCAACCCTACGGAACCGCTGTCTTGCGAGCGCAACGTTCGCGAGGAGCGGGCGTGGGCCAAGTATTCGCTGCCGGACGCCGTGCTTGAGGTTAAGCAGGCGGCCGGCCGGTTGATTAGGACCTCGACCGACCGCGGCGTCTTGGTTCTGGCGGACTCGCGCTTGCTGAGCAAGGGGTACGGTAAGAAGTTCCTCTCTTCGCTTCCGTCCCAATTCCAGCGGATTGATGCGGAACAGGTTGGTCGCTACATCAAGCTGTGGCGCGCCTCACACGAATAGGCGCAGCGCGCGGCAAGTCTAGGGCAAGGTCGCGTCTCTCGCTCGCGTCGCTTGCGGGTGCGGACGAGGAACAGCTGGACAGCGGGCAAGATGGCTAGCAAAAAGAGAGGTCCGGCCGGGCCCCTCTTTGCATGGGCGGTACTTCCTGGGTTACTTGTCCCTTGCGGTCGCTCGTCAGAATATGGCTTTAAGAGATTCTCGACGTCAGGCGATGCGCGTACTCTACCAGGCGCTGGCGCAGGTCTGAAGGCGATTCGATGATGATTTGACCTCCGGAGCCAAGCACGCGGTCAAACAACCATTCCTCGTCCGCGATGTAAACGGTCGCCCGTGCCCTGCCGTTTTGATCGGCATCGCCGTCTGTATCCGCTATGCCTGCCCAGCCGGCCTGTTCGAGGGTTTCTTTGCTGGGGAATGAGACGGTCGCTTTGAGCGCACCGGCGGTAAGGCTCTGCTGGATGCTGGCGTTCTCCCAAGGATGAATCTCTACGGAGTCATCGGTGTAGGCAACGTTATCGATGCGATCCAGGCGGTAGAGACGTTGCGCGTCCTTCTCCACATCCCAGCCAATCAAGTAAGCGGCATCGCGGTCCTGCTTGATAGCGAGGGGGTCGACCGTTCTGGGGCGCGGCGCGGTATCGTTCGAGCTTCTATAGGTGAGGATAAGGCGGACGCAGTCTTGGATAGCGATTTCGATCTGCTGGTAGAAGCGCCCGTAGATGGAGACGGAGCCGATGGTGTCGGGCCGGGGAGTCGCATCGACGGTTTCAAGGGGGAGCATGGCCCGCTCAACGCGCTCGCGCACGCTGGCGTCGATGTTGAGGAGGTTGAGCACATGTGCGAGAACCATGCCCTCTTGCAGCGACAGGCGGATGGCGTGGAAGGTCGCAACATCGCCCAGCAAAGAGATGGTATCGTCCTCGATGAAGACGGCCACGCGCGCACCGGATTGACGGTGGGCCAGGCCGCAGAGGGTGTCCACGGCAGAGGTGAGCTGGTCTTCGCTGACCTGCAGCAACGTCGCCGTCTGTGCAAACGGCGCGGTTTGGGTGGGCGAGTCGCTCAGCACCTGCAGCAACTCGATGCAGGTGCCAATAAGGGCATCGCCGTGTAGAGCTGGTTTTCTAGGCATGGGCTTGCACCGCCTTTGAGATACGATTTCGCCAACAGCCGATAAGGAGCGGGGGCTCCAGGGGCGTCATGCCCATCTGAGAGTGTTCCAGGCAAAAGCCTGCGGCAGCGTCGAGGTCGCGCACGTCGATGTCCCAGCGCACGCCGTCGGCATGGGGTGCGAGCGTTCCCCTGCCATGGGTGACCGCTTCGATTTCTGCCCGGGGAACAGAGGCGGGGAAGCTGAACGCGGCGGGTGTGGACGAGGCTCCCTCGAAGTCAAACGTGAAGAAGAGGAAATCCGTGACATCGAAGTCCGCGGGGATAGCGTAAGTGCCCTTTGGTTTCCATACGCGCTGGATGCGGTCGATTCTAAAGGTGCGCACCTGCGAGCTCTTCTCGTCCAAGCCCGCGAGGTACGACACGCCCTTAACGGAGAAGAGCCCGTAGACGCATACGGTGCGCTTGGTCGCCTCGCCGCGCGCGTTTTCATATTCAAAGGTGAGCTTAAGGCGCAGCGAAAAGGCGGTCCACACTGCTTCGAGCACGTTGTCCTGCGAGGCGTCCAACAGCCCCGGAAGGTCCGGCGGCGTGAGTCCGCGCGCAGAGGTGAGTTTTGCGACAATGTGCTCGAGCGGGCGCCTGTAGGGCAGGCCGGGGCTTAAGAGATGGTCTGTCAGCGCCTTTGCAAGCAGGTCGGCATCGTCCGCGGTGATAAGGCGCGGCACGGCGTGCGTGCGTTCCTGGTCGATCGCCCAAGAACTTTCTTCGCGTTCAGACGCTCCCCGCTCTTTGACCTCGGCGACTACAATGCCAAGGCTTTCAAGTTTTTGCCGGTCGCGTTTGAACTGCTTCATGGCGGACTCGCGCTTTGCGGCCGAGTATCCAAGCTCCTCATCGTCCAAAATCTGGCTGGTGGTAAGGGGTATGCGTGACGCATTGAGGATAAAGAGCAGGTTGAGAATGCGGTGGACGGCGTCCTGCCGGTCGTTCTCGCGGGCGGATTGCTGCACTTCGCGCCCGGCTGGGGGCGTGGGCGTTTTTGTCATAGGAGGACCTTTCTACAGAATCAAGCGTTCTTGCGAATTGCTGCAGCTACCAATAAGTAAGGGTATACTTTCGACTATATACAGGCTTACCGTGGGAGCGGTGTGCCTACATGTAACTATAAGATGATGTGGAGCCCTCATGGCGAATACCCAAAAGTATCTCAACCACCTGCTGCAGAACACCGGCATCACGCCGGCATGCAGCGAGGAGGAGCGTGCAGCCGCTGACATCGTTGCCGATATCTTCAGAGACCATGGCTTTCAGCCCGAGATTCAGGAATTTAGCGCTTCTTCCAGCGAAAAGGTTGCCCAAGCAGCTATGGGCATCATGGTCTTTGTGGGCGCGGTCCTTATGGGCATCGGCGGCGCCGTCGGCATTGTGGGCGTCATCATCGCGCTCGCCGGCGCGGTGCTGTTTGTCATGGAACGCTCCGGCCATCCCGTGCTCTCCAACATGGGAGCCGGCGGCTTGAGTCAAAACGTTATCGCATACCACAAGGCCTCTGGTCCCCTGGCGTCTCCGCGTAACCGCCCGGTTGTGGTGGTCGCCCACTATGATTCCCCACGCGCGGACCTTTTGTCGCAGGAGCCCTATGCTTCTTATCGGCCCATGCTGGTGAAGCTGCTGCCCTTCGCCATGATTGCCCCCGCGATTTTGGCCGTGGTGCGCCTTCTGCCCGTGCCCGCCCCGGCAAAGATCGTGCTTTGGATCCTCGCCATCATTGTCGCGCTGGTTCCCCTTGCCAACGCCGTGGCGATCATAGCCAACAAGTTTGTGCTTCCGTACACGTCCGGTTCCGTCTGCAACAAGTCTTCCGTTGCCGCCATGCTTGGCGTTATGGATGCGGTCTCCCCGTACCAGGGCGTCAACGAGTTCCCCGGCGACGTTCCGTTTGACCAGTACATGGAAGAGCAGCGCTCTTACGCCCCCGTTATGGAGCTGGTTGACCAAGACGCCGTGGATGCGGACTTTGAGGATGAGTATGGCGCGGCCGCCCCTGCGGACGAGCAGGTTGAGGAGCAGGATGAGGCGAGCTCCGTTGATGCGTCTACCCCGTCCGCCGCTGCTTATGATGAGGACGAGGAGTCTTCCGCCGCCGCCACCGCCATGTGGTCCGCACTTGATGCCGAGACCATGGTAGCTGCGGGCGTCGAGGCCGCCCGCCGCGCGAACCAAGCCGCCGCTGCCGTGCAGCCCGTATCTCAGCCCGTGGCTGACCCGGGCTCCACCGTCGCCATGACCTCCGAGCAGTTTGCCGCGGCTCTGCTTAATACCGACGTTCAAGTGGAGGGCTCTGCGCAGGCCGCTTCTGCTGACAAAACCGTTGCGTTTGAGGTTGCGCCCGAGGCGCAGACCGCTGCACCCGCAGTATCTGCCGAGCCCGAGAGCCCCGCTCTCCCCATCAACGCATCGGGTAATATTCGCTATGGCGTTGAGGTTCTTCGCGCCCTTGGCATGGTTTCGTCCGCGTGCGCAATCGAGTACGAGGCGGGAGCCACCGCCGTTCCTCCCGTGAAGCCGGAGCCCCAGCCCGTGGTGCCGGCTGCGGTTCAGTCCGTGCTTCAGCCGGTCGAGGGCTCTACGCGTCAAGCAGAAGATGTGCCCGCGCCCGTTGCCGGCTACCATGAGGTTGCGCCGACGCCGGCGGACGGCGATAGCATGCCCGCTTCCCATAATCCCGCTTCTGAGTATGAGGACGATGAGGCCTACACGCCTCTTACGGATGAGAGCTATGAGTCTCAGACGGTTGAATCCGCTGCTTATAAAGAAGCGCCCATCGAGGAGGACCTTGAACCCCAGCGCGTCGACCAAACGTCCATGTGGGCGGTTCCGGCAGAGTTTGGCGGCTCCTCCGCTTACGCAGAGGATGAGGCGACGGGGCAGCAGGACGACGAGGACTCGTTTGATGGGTATGAAGATGAGTCCGACCAGTCCATGCGTAGCGCGTACCTTGATTACGCCGATGATGCGGATGACTATATTCTTGAAGCTGAATACGAAATCATCGACGACGGCATGTATGACGAGATCGATGAAAGTGTTGAGGGCGTCGCCGTTGAAGAGGCGTCCGAGGAGGTCTCGCAGGACGACGAAATCGTTGATGATGACGAGGCAGCCTCTGATATCGATGAGGTAATCGACGCCGCCGATGACGCTGATGCAAGTGATTTCGACATCGATGATGAGGACGCTGATACCGAGGGCGCTTCTGAGGAGGAGCCTGCAGAGGAAGCTGAAGTTTGCGATGGCGATGAAGTGGAGGACGAAGACTCCTTCAATGGCGAGGGCGTTGTATCCGAGTCCGAGCTCGTGGATATCGAAGGGGAAGTTGCTGAGTCTGTCTCCATCGACGCTGTCGAGGAAGGCGATTCTGCAGACGAGTCGAGCGTAGGGTCCGATGGGGATGCCGAATCGGTCGAGCCGAGTGATTCTACGGTTGACGGTCAGAGCGAGGCTCAGCCTGTCGAGCAGCCCATGGTTGATGTGACGGCTGACACCCAGCTGTTCCAGATGCCGCAAAACGTCATGAAGCCGGGTGCGACTCAAGCTATGCCCATGCCGACTGCCACCGAGCACACGATGTGACGGCTGTCTTTATTTGGTGCAGAGTCAAAAGAGGATACTTTAATTCCAGCGTCCATAGCTTCTTCCAGTTTAGCCTGAAGAGCGTTAACGTCGTTTGCGGAGATGCAGATTGCATCTGGCTGCTGGGAGATCAGGTTGTCAAGAACTTTGATCTGAGCATCTGCTGTTGCAGCTTCCGGGTAAACAACATCTACAGTTGCACCTTCAGCTTCTGCTGTTTCTTTAAATGCTTTTGCAGCGATTTCGAAGAATGCGTTACCTGCTGATTTTCCAACCAGTGCGATTTTCTGTCCGTCCCCAGCTTTGTCAGCTGCCATTACAGGTGCTGCACAGCCAAGTACCATTGCTCCGCAAAGAAGTGCGCTGATAATTTTTTTGTTCATTTTGTTTTCCTCCCTTGGAAATATAGTTTTTTATTTGCAACTGCTCCCCTGCTACAAGAGAGCAGCCACTTACGTTATTAAATAAATATTTAGTTTTTCTTCATGCTTACTGCTTTTTTAACATTTCCGATGATATTCGGAAGAGCTACTGCAGCGATCAGAAGTACACCGATGATCAGCAGGATAACCTGTGCATTGACGTTTCTCTGACCAAGACCTACGCGGAGGCAAACGATGATGAATGCGGAAATAAATCCACCTGCGATATTACCTTTACCACCTGTAGAGGAAATACCTCCGAATACTGCCATTGCGATGGCATCCATTTCAAATCCGTTACCGGTTGTTGTATTTGCACCGTATGAAGAAGAAACTAAGAACAGTGCACACAGTCCGGAAACTGTACCCATGATGGTGTAAATGATGAAACGAATCTTCTGTACATGAACACCTGAGTAATATGCTGTCAGACGGTTTGTACCGATTGCATATACACGACGTCCGAATGTGCTCTTGCCTAAGATCACAGCAAAGATCACAGAAAGGATTACTACGAGAAACAGAATGTATGGGACATTTCCGATCTTTCCGCCGATTGCACGGAAACCATCGGTGTTGCTTGCAGAAATACTACCGCCGCTTCCAAGAACGATCTCGGAGATACCACGGAAGATGATCTGTGTTGCCAGTGTTACGATCATTGGAGGTAGTTCCTGGAATTTTGTAAGGATAAATCCGTTAACTGCTCCGCAGATGGTACCAACGCCAAGCGCTGTAATCACAACTACGATAAATGGTGCATTTGTGTTGCACACGATACAGCTCATTGTTGCAGAAAGGCAAACGATCGCACCTACGGAGATATCGATCTCACCAAGTACCAGGATGTATGCCATCGGCAGCATCATGAATACTTCTGCCAGATAAACCGGCATCTGACGAAGCAGACTGCTCAGGTTATAATATTCAGAAAACATTGCGCAGAAAATATTGACTGCAATAAACAGCAGGACTAATATTCCCTCCCAGGAGAAGATCATTTTCTTCACTGGGCTCTCCGGCACATTATTAATACTTCTTCCAGATTTTCCAGCCATGATTACATCTCCCTTCCTTTCAGTGCATTCTTATCAGCGATACGCTGCAGGATTACGTTCATTACTACTACGACGAGGATGATAACACCCTTGATGGTATTCAGCCATAACTGGTTGAAGAATGGGATCAGTGGAAGTGCTTTTGCGATTGTTGCAAGGATCAGAGATCCAAGTAAAGCACCAATAACTGTACCACGTCCACCGTTCATGCTTACACCACCGATAACGCAGGCTGCGATAACATCCATTTCACCGCCGTACTGCATGTCAGGCATTGCAGATGCATATACAGAAACCTGAAGAGCTCCGCCAAGACCTGCCAGAAGGCCCATGATCGTATAAACAAGAAGTTTGATATTCTTTACATTGATACCAGATACTTCTGCTGCACTCGGGTTACTACCTACTGCATAGATCATACGTCCTGTTCTGGTCCATTTCATAAACCAGAAGAAAAATACATAACATACAATGATTACCCAGATGACTGCATTCAGTCCGAGGAATTTTGTTGTTGCAAAATTCTTGAAGTTGCCAAGTGCTGCTGCACTTGCCCATTCACCACCGTGGGATATCTGATAACCAAGTGCACGGTAGATATACATAAAGCCCATGGTTGCAATGATCGGAGGAACATCTGCTCTGGAAATGATCAGACCAACAACTGCTCCACATACGATACCGATTGCAATTGCGATCACGAATGCGAGGAATGTGCTGGAGATATGTTCATATTTCAGAAGCATACCGATGCTCATACCGGAAAGTGCAAGTGTTGACATGATAGAAATATCAATTCCACCAACAAGCATTACACACAGCATACCAAGTGACATTACCATTGTTACTGCATTGTTTTTCAGCATATCCATCAGTGACTTAGGAGTCAGGAATGATGGGTTGATTGCTGTAATGATTACAAAAAGAACGATCAGGACAACTGCAAGCAGTGCTTCACGGGAGCCTGTGATCTTCTTCATGACTGATTTCTTTTCCATTATTCAGCACCCCCTGTATGTCCTTTTTCCATGGCAAGTTCAAGGATTCTCTCCTGTGTAGCTTCGCCACGGTTCAGCTCGCCGGTCTTACGTCCGTTGCACATAACAACGATACGGTCTGCCATACCAAGGATCTCTGGCATTTCAGAAGAAATCAGGATGATCGCATAACCTTTCTTTGCAAGGTCGCCCATGATCGCATAGATTTCAGCTTTTGCACCTACGTCTACACCTTTGGTAGGCTCATCCATGATAACAACTTTCATTTCCTGGCTTAACGCCTTGGCAACAACAACTTTCTGCTGGTTACCACCGGAAAGAGAGCTTGCCGGCTGGAAGATATCAACTGCCTTTGTATCAACTTCTTCAAGAAGTTTTTTGGCAAGATCACGTTCTGTCTTTTCATCATTGATACCACTCTTCGCATATTTGCTGATGGTAGGAAGTGTTACGTTTCTTCCCAGTCCCCAGCTCATGATCAGACCTTCTTTCTGACGGTCTTCCGGAAGAAGAATGATACCTTTTTCCATTGCATCGGACGGTTTTTTGATGTGAACTTCTTTACCTTCGAGGTAAACCTTACCGGAATCCGGCTGTGTGATACCGCAGACAGCTTCAACGGTTTCGGTACGTCCTGCACCTACCAGACCGGTAAGTCCAAGGATTTCACCTGCACGAACTTTAAAAGATACATCTTTGAAATAACCTGTTCTGGAAAGATTTTCAACCTTGAGCATCTCATCTCCCAGTTTCACTTCCGGTTTCGGGAACAGGTCTTTGATCTCACGACCAACCATTGCTTTGATCAGATCTGCATTTGTAATTCCATCTACATCGTAAGTTCCAATATACTGGGAATCACGGAATACAGTAACTCTGCTTGCCAGACGATACATATCCTCAAAACGGTGAGAAATGAAGATAATGGAAACTCCGTCAGCTTTTAATTTATCAACCAGTGTGTAAAGTTTTTCGGATTCGGATCTTGTCAGTGCTGCAGTAGGCTCATCAAGAATGATGATTCTTGCATTGGTGGACATTGCTTTTGCAATCTCTACCATCTGCTGCTGAGCAACACTTAAGGTACCCATTTCTGCTGTTGCATCAAAATCTGCATCCAGCTGTTTCAGAAGTTTGTTTGCTTCTGTGTTCATGGCTTTCCACTGGATCATTCTGTTTTTGATGATCTCATGTCCCATGAAAATATTTTCTGCAACGGTCAGATGCGGATAGGATGTCGGATGCTGATATACGGCTGCGATACCTGCGGCCTGTGCATCTTTCGGTCCTTTGAAATCCACCTTCTGTCCATTTAAGAACATCTCGCCTTCTTCTGCCTTATGTACACCGGTAATTACTTTAATAAATGTAGATTTACCAGCACCGTTTTCACCCATAAGTGCGTGAACTTCACCAGGTTTTAACTGGAACTGTACGTTGTTCAGTGCCTTAACGCCCGGGAAAATCTTTGTTATGCCTTTAAGTTCAAGAACATATTCAGACACGGCTCTTTCCTCCCTTTTCTTAAATCTGTTATTATTATAACAGTAAAATCTTTCACCCTAAACAGGAAAATATTTCGAATCAGGGTAATATCTTTTTCTGTTTTAGGCAAAATTTTACGGTATATGTGTAAAATTTTACTCTTTCTATGTGAGTTTTTTCCAGTTATACTCGTGCGTCTTCGTGTAAGATTGACATAAGTTTGGGCTTTTGTTATATTTAATATATTAAATTTGAAGGGAATCCGGACAAATGAGCTTTCTCAATAAAGTCAAAAACAAGTTAAAAAACGGAAGCTGGTATCCTTTTTATAACTCCTTTTATGAAAAAAACTCTCTTGATCCCCACATGATTCTTCTTGAATCAAGAAGCGGCGGCGCTCTTGAGAGTAATATCCTTTCCTTATTAAAAGAGTTATCCAGAGAACCATACAAAAATTTCAACCTCGTACTTTCGGTACGCAAAAATGCCGAAAACGAAATCAAAGAAAAGCTGCGCAAAAACTCCATTCAGGAAGTTTCTTTTGTGCATACGGGATCTATCTC
>OHAS01000322.1_pt1 | contig 40762 bp, 35 predicted proteins | sample 1577131 | NCBI WGS metagenome assembly OHAS01 (sample SAMEA3541566, study PRJEB24748) | human gut metagenome | biome: human gut; feature: human-associated habitat; material: faeces | place: China | collected 2012 | reverse complement strand
GGGGTGCAGGGGAAGGGACAACGGGCTTCGCAACTCTGAGTGGTCCCTTCCCCGCAGGTGCAAAAAAGTCCGATTTACAAGCGAACAAAATGATTTTACAGTGCCGCTGGGTGTCATAAGGCGTACTCTGAGATGCCCTCCCTGTACGGACAACAACCCCTTATTTCTTAACAGGAAGCAGCTCTATATATCCCCTTGTCCCAATCGGTTCAAGCTGTATTCTCGGATTTTCCTTATCCCACTCATAGCCGATTAGCTTCGGGTCATACTTCTTAATCGCTTCCCATACCTGCTCTATTGCCTCGCAGTAGTTTATTTCCTCAAACGGTTCCCCCTGAAACATAAGATATTTACACTGGGGCAGCTCTATTATATCAAATCCCTCGGGTACCGTTCCGCTGTAATCAAAATCCACCTCCGCGCCCTGGACATATTCTGATGTACCCGGAACCACATACTTTTCCGGCAGCCACAGGCAAAGCGCTTCACCGCCCTTAATGCTCCTTAACAAACCCCAGACATCACAGCCCACCTCATCACAGTACGAAAAATAGTCCTTTGCCTTAATTCCGCGCTTTATTATAACCTTTCTCTTCGGTTTATCTATAAGCTGAATAAATATGTTTTTTACCTCGTCCATTTTTTTCTCCTCTCTTTTTGCACGATATGCCGCTCCGTAAGGCGTAAAAAGGTATATGGGCACAGGATTATCCGCGTATTCCTTGGGATTGCAGCCGAACTCTCTCAAAAACGCGCGCTGGTATCCGTCTACGCTTTTAAACCCAAGCTCAAAGGCGGCGTCAGCCACCTTTATTTTCTCATCCCTCAGCTTCATGGCGGATTTTGAAAGTCTCAGCCTTCTTATATAATCAGCAGGGCTTAAATTCGTAAACTTTATAAAAAGCCTGTAGGAATACCACGGCGAGTAATTAGATGCTCTTGCCAAATCCGCCTGACTGATATTTTCTCCAATATGCTTTTCAATATAATCCTGCATTCGCTGTACAGCCTCTCTGTTTTCCTCCATTGTCTCTCACCGCCTTACCTCAGTTATTTTAAAGAAAAGGGAAAATTTTTTCTCGACTATTTTTGCCTAAATGCTTTCCGACGGATTTACGTGTACCATGCAGTGCTTTATTTCCTCAAACTCCGCCTCAACCTCATCGTGGACCTTGTGCGCTATTAAATGCGCCTCAATCAGCGACATATATCCGTCAACCGATATCTCCACCTCAGCATACACCTTATCCCCAAAAAGCCTTGTATCAATTCTGTCTATGCCCCTAACGCCGTTTTGGCTCATTATCTTTTCCTTAAGTCTTTCCACAAACTCGTCGTCACAGGCATGGTCGGTCATTTTTCTGATTGCTTCCGAAAATATTCCGTATGCCGCCTTAATTATAAATAAGCATATAATAATACTTGCCGCCGGGTCAAGTGCAGGAAATCCCAGCCTTGCCCCCAATATGCCGGCAAAGCTCCCTACCGATGAAAGCGCGTCGGAGCGATGGTGCCACGCATCCGCCATCAATGCACCTGAATTTATTTTTTTAGCGGCGCTTCTTGTGTACCAGTACATAATTTCCTTTATTATAATGGAAACAACCGCGGCGCAAAGCGCAAGCTTTCCCGGCTCCACTATTGGATTTGCGTTTATATTGATTATTTTTTTAAGGCCGGATATACCAATCAGCGCCCCTGTAATGCCAAGCGCGACAGCAAGAAGAAGGGCGGCCACACACTCAAACCTTTCATGCCCGTAAGGGTGTTCCTTATCCGCATCCTTAGCAGCCATTTTTACTCCTATTATAACTATGACCGTACTGAAAACGTCCGAGGCCGAATGCAGAGCATCCGAAACCATTGCTCCCGACGATGCCGCCAGTCCTGCGTAAAATTTGAAAACAGATAAAATCAGGTTCCATACTATAGTTACCTTTGATACGTGAACGGCCAGTTTTTCGTTCATCAGCTTAAACCTCCGTTTCAATGCAGGCATATCCTTTAAAACGCGGGATTCAGGCAAAAATAAAGCACCCGCGTCAGTAAATACGTACTGTCCCGCAGATGCTTATCCGCTGCCCGATATAAGGCCCGGCGCCGGAAAAATAGCCGCGCCTGTTCAGATTGTATTGTAGCGATATACAATGCAAAGAGATGTCTTTTTGTTATCATATGCGGCTTCAGGCAGGTGAGTTACAAAATTTAAATTTATTTTGAGTAAAACCATATAATTATGCTATAATTATATATTGAGGTGATATACATGAATGATAACAGCAGAAAAATCAGAAACACCGTGTTATTAAGCTCGGCATTATTTGTGCCGCTGATAATAAATAAGCTTGTTTTTTTTACAGCAGAAAAAAAATATCCAATAACCGGCTCCTTTCATACTTATGACTGGAGGCTTGGAAAGGTTAGCTATACCGTAAAGGGAAGCGGAAAGCCTGTCGTTCTCATACATGGGTATGAAACCGGCTCATCCTCTGCGGTTTGGGCGAAAAATGTAAGCTCTCTGGCAGAAAACTACAAGGTCTACACGCTCGACCTTTTGGGCTACGGAACAAGCGAAAGGGTAAACACAACCTATACCGCCTATACCTACGCTTCATTAATAAATGATTTTATTACCGAAGTTGTCGGAAGGCCGTCGGCAGTTATCGCTGAAGGCGGAGGGGCTATGTTTGCGGCAGCGGCCTATGAGAAAAATCCGAAAAACTTTAAAAGGCTGATTTTTATATGTCCAAAGGGCATAGATGGCAGGTTTGCCACAAACGAGGATAAAAAAAGAAGGAAATTTTTTGAGCTTCCCGTGATAGGCGAGAGCATATATCTTATGAATACATCTCTTGCTGCGCTTAAGGCAATGCTGTCCCAGATGATTTATTCAAAGGACAAGACAAAACTTCTCACGGAACGCTTCTATTCCTCGGCCCATTACGGCGGTGGGGCTAACAGGTTCCCCTATGCTTCCCTAAGGACCAATTTTATGAATACAGATATTAAGCCGTATATAAGCTCCGTTAAAATTCCTATTTTGATAATATGGGGAGAAAAGGCGGAGGATATTAAAAACTTTGAGAAAATAAAGGGCCTTACAAATAGGGCTGAATACGCGCTTTTTGAGGATACCTCCAGACTTCCCAATTATGAGAACGCTGAGGAATTCAACAAGCTTGCAAAGGAATTTTTGAAATAAGGAGAAGCAGGAATGACAGAAACCATGACAAAACAGATAGAAATGGAAAAATACTATTCAAATCTGATGAAAACAATATTGGCTGACGGAAAAGCAGGGCTTGTGCCAAAGCTAGCCCCCAGGTTTGTCGCGTGCGATTATAAGGATAAGTCTCTCACGCTTGAATTTAAGGTCAGCGACTGGCTTATAAACCCTGAAAAAATACTTTTCGGCGGTGCGATGGTGTCCATGCTGGATAATACCTATGGTTTTTTGTGCCACTATTTCGCAAAGGACAAATTTATATCTACAATCAGCCTTAACACAACATTTTTAAAGCCCGGCAAGCTTAACGACATAATCCATGTAAAGGCTAAAGCCGACTCCTATGGAAGAACCATAGTCAACATGTCAGGCGAGGTTTTTGATTTAACGCAGGAAAGAATGATAGGAACGTCACAGACTTCCTTTATGATACTGGATAAAAAGGTGGAGCTATGATACTTAAAACGGCTGAAAACAATGATATTTGCAAGCTCAAGGAGCTATATGAGGAGGCCTTCCCGGCAAATGAAAGAAAGCCCTTTCATGTCCTGGAAGAAAATCAGAAAAAAGGCGTAACTGATATACTGGCGCTTACGGACGAAAAATTTGTTGGACTTGTAATTACAGTCAACTATAAAGATATGGTACTTATAGATTACTTTGCTGTAGATAGCTTTGCAAGAGGCAGCGGCATAGGATCAAAAGCTCTGGAGCTTATAAGGCAAAGATATGCCGGAAAGCGTGTGTTTCTTGAAATTGAAACGCCGGATGAGAGCTCTGCAAACAATGAGCAGAGAATCAGACGCAAAAGCTTTTATCTTCGCAACGGCCTGACAGCTCCCGGCATATATGTAAACGTTTACAACACTGATATGGAGCTTATGACATTTACAAAGCCCGTTTCCTTTGAGGAATACGTTGAGCTTTATAAATGGGCAATGGGCGAGGAATGGCTTGAAAAATTCGGAAAACCAAGACATATTGAAAAATAAAAGTAATAAAAAAGCGCTTATTAAAGGCGCTTTTTTATATGCCATCCGCCGATCTGCTTATAAGCGCCTTGCGGTCAGTAACAGCAAAGCCTTTTTTCTTTTTTTCTAGTACCTTGTCTTGGCAGAGCTTATTAACAAGCCTTAACAAATGCCTGTAGCTTATACCGATTGAGCATGCTGTGTCTGTAAGTGTATCGTCAAATTTATCTCCGTGCGCCGCCTCCAATATATAGCTGCACAGGCGCGCCTCACCGGAATAAAGCGACGCATTCACACGGCTTTTAGAACTACCCAGCAGCTTTAGCGCAAGCTCGTATCCAACTCTGTTCATAAACTCAATATTGTTTTTCAAATCAGCCGCGTTTCTTTTATATGGCAGAGATATACACTCAAAATCAGTTACGGCCGCAATACTTGTAGCGGCCACATAGGTATTTGTCATAAGCTCGATGTCTCCCATAATTCCGCCTGATATATAGTAGCAAATCAAAAGGTCCTTACCGTTTTCCGCTGTGGAGCATACCTTTGCCTTGCCGGATACAACAATTAAAAGATGAGTTATAGGCGCGCCCTCGTTTAAAATAGTCTCTCCGGCCTTAAACCTCATACATTCGCAGGCGTTAGGCTCAATACTATGTATTCCGTAGCCTGACAGTATATCAAAATGCTTTTTTTCAAGCGGCGTCCTTTTCATATTAATCCCCCCAATAATCGGCTTAAGTATGACATATGTCCTATCGTACTGTCAAGGTGTCATGTAAAATAGAAACGAAAAGGGGGAGAGTATGCGTGTATAATATGTTATCACTTTTAACTGGAGTTGTAATAGCGGTAATGGTTGCGGTAAACGGCGGCCTGTCACAGCATTACGGAATATTTATTGCAGCAGTAATTATACATATTGTTGGTGTGTTATTTGCGTTTTTTCTGTGCGTTGTTTTAAAGAGGAAAATATCCTTTAAAAAGCTTCCTCTCTGGCTGTATACAGGCGGGGCGATAGGGGTATTAACTACTGTTTTTAATAACTTTGCCTTTGGCAGAATCAGCATGACAAGTATTGTTGCTCTGGGGCTTTTCGGGCAGACTGTGACCTCCTTGGCAATCGATTGTTTTGGACTTTTTGGCATGGAAAAGCATCCCTTCAAAAAATCCTCCCTTTTAGGCCTGGTTTTCTCACTGGCAGGAATATTTGTTATGCTTGATGACATTTCGGCTCTGTCAGCCGTAATTCTGTCATTCTGCTCGGGAATCACCGTTGTCCTTTCCCGAACTGTAAACGCAGGGCTTTCAAAACATACAGGAGAGCTTCAAAGCTCCTTTATAAACCATTTGGTTGGGCTTCCGATTACCGTTGTCATCGCGCTTATGCTTGAAAGAGCAAGCATAAGCTCAATATCCCCTAATATTTTAATCTACTGCGGCGGAATGCTTGGCGTAATAACTGTTCTGCTATGCAACCTAACCGTGCCTAAGGTAGCAGCATTCAGCCTTACTCTTTTGACCTTTGTCGGTCAGGTTTTCACGGGAGCCTCCATTGATGTGCTTACTGAAAGCCAATATTCTCAGTCAACCTTTATCGGCGGCATTCTAGTCGCAGCAGGAATGGCGTTAAATCTTTTATACGAATATTACCAAAACAAAAAAGCACTCTCCTAGAGTGCTTTTTTGTTATCCACAGTTTTCATCGGTATTATTTTTTGACGGGCATATAACCTTAATGTTTATTTCAAGGCTTTCTGAGGTTTCAACTATATCGTAATACGCTGGTATTCCAGCGTTTCTTACAGTATCGACTGTCTGTTTTATTGAATTTGTGAACAGCTTCATGTCGCTGAAGGAGCTTTTAACCTTTTGTTCATGCGCTCCAAATCTCATACAAAATAAAATCTTTTCCACATAATCCTCAGCTTTTTTCACAGTCATGTCCTGTTCAACTATTTCATTGATAGACGAAAGCCTCAGCTGTTTATCGGGTATTTTCAAAACAGCCTTAACATAAGCCTCGTCCAATCTGTTCTCGCTGATAAGCTTAAGGGCTTCCTCTGGAAGCTCCAATATCTTAAGCCTGTTGTTTATGAGGGACTGGCTAAGTCCCGTTTTAGAGGCAATTTCCTCAATTGTAAGGCCGAAATCATCCATCAGCGCTTTATAGCCCTCGGCCTCCTCTATATAGCTTAAATTCTTTCTCTGCAGATTTTCAATAAAAGAGAGTATTGAGCTTTCCTCCTCGTCAGCGTCAATAAACACTGCGGGAATTGTTTTAAGCCCTGCTGCCCTAGAGGCGCGAAGCCTTCTTTCTCCCGCCACAAGCTCATATGTCTTGCCGTTTACGATCCTTACGGTAACCGGCTGTATCACTCCGTATTTTTTTATGGAGTCCGTAAGTCTGTTAAGAGAATAAAAATCAAAGTACTTCCTCTGCTGATAGGGGTTGGGTTTAATCTCATCTATAGGCAGCTCCATAATATGTATATCCTCTTCCTTGGACATTTCTTTAAAAAGTTTAATTGCCACAAAAAAACCTCCTTCTTAAAATATGTTTATTATATGACAGATATTTTCAAATATTTTACAGTCATAAGTATATCACATAATTCTGAAGCAGGTTTTTTTTATACATACGATATTATTATTTATTCCAACAAATTATTTGCTGAAAAAAATCACATAATCGGCTCTTTTTTAACCTTTCCGGCTTTTCTTGGATATTTTGAAGGAGTTGACCTAATTTTTTTAATAATAATCAGGCTGTGGTTAATGTCAGTTTCCGGAATAGACACTTTTTTTATTTCAGAAATTTCTCCGCCCAATACCTTTATGGCCTTTTCCGCCTCGGAAATCTCCTGTGAAACATCAGGGCCCTTCATCGAAATAAACATGCCTCCGACCCTTACAAACGGAAGACAGTACTCACACAGCACGGCCAGATTAGCAACTGCCCTCGAAATGCACATATCAAAGCTTTCTCTTAAGCCTTTGTCATTGCCTCCGTCCTCCGCGCGCATATGCACGCAGTCCGTTTTTTCAAGTCCAAGCGCCTTTGTCAGTTCGTTTAAAAATGTAATTCTCTTGTTTAAAGAGTCTAAAAGCGTAATATCAATATCAGGACATGCTATTTTCACGGGAACTCCCGGAAAGCCGGCTCCGGTTCCCACATCTATTATTTTTTTTCCTGACATGTCGGCTCCGCTGCAGAGTGCCAGACAGTCCACAAAATGCTTCAGTATAATTTCCCGGTCGTCAGTTATTGCCGTCAGGTTCATTTTTTCATTCCACACTATAAGCATATCCTTATAGGTCATAAACTGCTTAAGCTGTGCCTGATTAAGCTCTACGCCGATTTTTCTGCAGCTTTCACAGAACAGCTCTTCCAAAGGGGACATATTATTCGCTCCTTTTCTTATTCTGTTCAAGATAAATAAGCAGCACTGTTATATCCGCGGGCGAGACTCCCGTAATTCTTGATGCCTGCCCAATTGATGCCGGGCGTATATTATTAAGCTTTTGTATAGCCTCCAAACGCAGATTTTTAATTTCACTGTAGTCAATATCCTCCGGCAAAAGCTTATTTTCCATTTTCTTAAACTGATTTACCTGGTTCATCTGCTGCTTTATATATCCCTCATACTTAATTTTAATATTTACCTCTTCCATAACGTCAAATGGAAGCTCAGGTCTTTCCATGTCTATAGGCTCCAGCTTAAAGTAGTCAAGCTCCGGCCTTTTTATAAGGTCTGAAAGCTTAACGCCTGATTTCAGCCTTGTACTGCTGCAGCTGTCCAAAAGCTCCTGCACAGCCTCCTTAGGCGTTACAGTTACATGGTTGACACGCTCTATTTCCTCATTTATTAGTCTTTCCTTTTCCAGAAACCTCTTGTATCTTTCTTCTGAAATAAGTCCTATATCATATCCCTTTTTCGTAAGCCTTTCATCGGCATTGTCCTGCCTTAGCAGCAGACGATACTCGGCCCTTGATGTCATCATTCTGTAGGGCTCCATGCTTCCCCTTGTAACAAGGTCATCTATAAGCACGCCTGTATAGGCCTCCGAACGGTCAAGTATAAGCGGCTCTTTTTTCTGAATATATCGAACAGCGTTTATACCTCCTATAAGCCCCTGAGCCGCTGCCTCCTCATATCCTGAACTTCCGTTAAACTGTCCTGCGCTGAAAAGCCCTCTTATTTTCTTAAACTCAAGGCTGAGCTTAAGCTGGGTAGCGTCTATACAGTCATATTCTATAGCATAGGCATTTCTCATTATTCGGCAGTTTTCCATGCCGGGAAGGGTTCTGTACATCTGAACCTGCACCTCTTCGGGCAGTGACGTAGACATACCCTGTATATACATTTCGCTTGTATCCTCGCCCTCCGGCTCAATAAAAATCTGGTGCCTTTCCTTATCGGCAAAGCGTACTACCTTGTCTTCGATTGAAGGGCAGTATCTCGGGCCCGTTCCCTTTATCAAGCCGCCGTACATAGCCGAACGGTGCAGATTGTCCCTTATAAGCTTATGAGTATTTTCGTTTGTATAGGTAAGATAGCAGTTTATCTGTTCACGTTTTATATCCTCCGCCCTGTTTTCAAATGAAAACGGCACAATATTGTCGTCGCCGTACTGAGGGGTCATTTTAGAAAAGTCTATGGTGTTTCCATCAATTCTTGCCGGTGTTCCCGTCTTAAACCGGTACAGTGTTATTCCTAAATCAAGAAGGGACTGGCTAAGCTCTGAAGCAGGCATAAGCCCGTTCGGTCCGCTGTGAACTATAGTCTCACCGTAAAGGCATCTGGCCTTTAAGTATGTACCGGCGCACAGTATAACTGCTTTTGCCCTGTACTCTGCCTCGGATGATGTTATAACTCCCCTTACTGTTGCATCCTCAACGAGGATTTTTGTTACCTCTCCCTGTCTGATATACAGATTTTCAGTATTTTCAAGGGTTCTTTTCATTTCCCTCTGATAACGTCCCTTATCGGCCTGCGCCCTTAAGGAGTATACTGCTGGACCCTTGCCCGTATTAAGCATTTTAGTCTGTATATATGTTTTATCTATGTTTTTTCCCATTTCGCCGCCAAGCGCGTCTATTTCCCTTACAAGGTGACCCTTGGAGCTTCCGCCGATACTTGGATTGCACGGCATCATCGCTATACTGTCAAGGCTTATGGCAAATATTATTGTTTTAAATCCCATTCTGGCTGAGGCCAGAGCGGCCTCGCAGCCTGCATGTCCGCCGCCGACAACAATAACGTCCGCTTCCTCCGCTAAATAAGCCATTTTTCCACTCTCCTTATTTGCCTAAGCAAAATCTTGTAAATATCCTGTCAATAATTTCATCGTCAACGCTGTCTCCTGTGATTTCCCCAAGAGCAGTAAGGGCATCCTGCAAATCCATTGATATAAAATCCTCAGGCATGCCGCTTTCAATTGTAGCAATGGCTCTGTCCAGTGCCTCCATTGACTTTTCAAGCATATTTTTATGTCTGGCGTTGCTTATGAGAACCGACTCCTTCGCCGCTACATCTCCGCCAAGAAACATATCCTTAAATCTTTCAGTCAGCTTTTCTATACCCGAGCCTTCTTTAACCGAAATATAAATAATATTTTCAGCATCAGTATACTTACAGAGTGCGTCAACGTCAATATTAATGTCAATATCGGTTTTATTTGCAAGTATAACTGCCTTTCTTCCCTTTATAAAATCCAGTATTTCCATATCCTCGTCAGAAAGCGGGCAGGAGGCATCTAACATCATAAATATAATATCTGCCGCTTCCGCGCATTTTCTGGATTTTTCAACGCCTATTTTTTCAACCTTATCTCCTGTTTCCCTTATTCCTGCCGTATCTACAATTTTAACAGGTATTCCTCCAAGGTTCATGTATTCCTCTACAGTGTCCCTGGTTGTTCCGGGTATATCCGTAACAATGGCTCTTTCCTCCATTAAAAGCAGATTTAAAAGCGAGCTTTTCCCAACATTGGGTTTACCCAGAATAACGGCCTCAACGCCTTCTCTTATAATTCTTCCCATATCCGCCGACTCAATAAGCTTTTTAATTTCAGACTTAAGGAGCGTAATTCTTTTATGCATTTGGGAATAGGTTTCTTCCTCAACGTCATGCTCCGGATAATCTATAGCAGCTTCAATTGCAGCAATCATATCCAAAATTTCTTCTCTTAGCCCATGTACCTTTTGTTTTATACTGCCCTCCAGCTGATTCATAGCGGTTTTTCTTGAAAGCTCAGTTTTGGAATCAATTATATCCATTACCGCCTCGGCCTGTGAAAGGTCAATTCTGCCGTTTAAAAAAGCCCTCTTTGTAAACTCGCCTGGCTCCGCAAGCCTAGCCCCGTTATTAAGTACAAGCTCCAGCACCTTTTTTGTTACAAGAAGCCCCCCGTGACAGTTTATCTCTACTATGTTTTCCTTTGTGTAGGTTCTTGGGGAAAGCATCAGCATAACCAAAACCTCGTCCAGTGTTTCTCCAGTTTTTGGGTTAACAATATGTCCGTAGGTTATTGTATGCGATTTTTTATCGCCCAGCTTTCTGCCGTCAGCGGATACAAATATTTTATCCGCTATCCCAACGCTTCCGCTTCCGCTTATTCTAACAATTCCAATTCCGCCGCTTCCTATAGGAGTTGATATGGCGGCAATATCATCATCTAGATAAATATTTTTCATAATCATTCCTCATTATCTTAAAAAGCCCGATAGAAAAACTATCGGGCATATAATTATTTTATTCTGTTTTTGTTTTGCCCTTAAGCGCTATTACAACGTTTCTGTAAGGCTCCTCACCCTGTGAGAATGTTGTCACATATCTGTCGTTTTGAAGCGCAGAATGGATTATTCTTCTCTCATAGGGGTTCATCGGCTCAAGCACTACATTCTTTCCGGTATGCTTTACCTTTCTGGCAAGATTATATGCCAGAGACTCAAGAGTTTCTTTTCTTCTCTCTCTGTAATTCTCAGTATCAAGCGTTACGCTTATATATGGCGCTGTGCCTTTATTAACTACTAGATTTACAAGATACTGTATTGAGTCGAGGGTCTGTCCGCGCTTACCTATTATTATACCCATATCGTCGCCGCTTATTTTAACCTCAAGCTGTTTATCCTTAAGTGTAGTCTCAATATTTACTATAAGACCCATCGCTATAAACATTTCCTTAAGAAAAACCTTAGCGGTTTTTTCGGGATCAAATTTTTTCTTAACGTTTACAACTGCTTCTTTAGCACCAAAAACTCCTAAAAATCCCTTTGAGCCTTCCTCAATCACTTCAATCTCAGCGTCTTCTCTGGATATTTTAAGCTCCTTGAGGGCCTCATTAACAGCTTCCTCAACGGTTTTACCTTTTCTTTGAATTGTGTCCACTGTTGTCGTCTCCCTTCTGGTTTGTAAACTTATTCCTATCCACTATAGTACTCTGACGGGGCTCTTCCTTTGTTTTCTTTTTCTTATCCTTAAAAATAAGCTCTCCCTTTTTCTCTTTGCTGTCAAGCACCTTATAGGTTGCCCATGTCTGCACAACAGAGAATACGTTCGAAAGGGTCCAGTATATACCAAGAGCTATAGGTACGTTTATTGTGATAACACCCATCATGATAGGCATTATGATATTCATTGATTTAGTCATTCCGGCAGCCATATCCTCAGAACCAGTGTTCATAGCCGACTGTCTCTTTTGCATATAAGCCGTTGACAGATAGGTTGTTAGTCCGGCCATAATCGGAACAAGTATTCCTGGGAATTTTAAACCTGCGAATGATACAAGATTAAGTCCGAAGAAAAACTCTATTGAGTGCTTCTGCGCTATAAGTCCGGCAAGCTCACCTGCTGAGGAGCCTGCTGAGGCGAGAACGCCTGTCCAATCCGTTGCCGACATTGTTCTTACAAGAGAAAGGACCTGATCAAAAACAGATACGTCTACAGTAAGTCCCTTCGATATGATTACCGGTGTTAAAATGTCGACTCTGGTTGCCGCATCAATATTAAGCAGGGCGTTTGTTACGCCTGTATAGACATTATTGATAACGCCTACATATTCATATGGCTGGTTGAAAATATAGTAAAGAGCATAAAGAATAGGGAGCTGTATAAGCATAGGCAGGCATCCCGCAAACATGCTTGCTCCGTTTTCTCTCTGGAACTCCTGAATTTCAAAGGACATTCTTCTTTGAGAGTCTTCATCTGTTTTTCCCGCGTATTTTGCTTTGATTTTATTAAGCTCGGGCTGAAGCATCTGCATTCTGTATGTACCCTTAATCTGCTTATAGGAAAGCGGGAAGAGCACAAGCTTAACTAATAATGTAAAAAGTATGATTGCTAAAACAAGAGAGCCTGTTTCAGTAAACGAATAAATGAAATTAAATAACCAGTTATAAACTATACCCATAATTTTAGCAATGGGTCCGACAATAAATCCCGGGGATCTAGTCTGCGCTGCTGCTAACAATACCGGCGCTCCGGCAAATAATGAACTGAACACTTTTAGTTGTCCTCCTTAAGACTGCAAAAATAAGAATCATCTAGTACGGCGCTGTCAAATCCATAACGCCTTTCAATCAAGGTACCGGGTCATATCCGCCATCATGGAAGGGATGGCATTTTAAAATCCGTCTTATGCTGAGGTAAAGTCCCTTAAAAGGGCCGTATTTTGTTATTGCCTCATAGGCATACTGCGAGCAAGTCGGTGTAAAACGACACGTCGGTCCAAAATGAGGCGAAATACATAGCTGATAAAACCTTATCAAAAGCAAAAAAACTTTCTTCAATATTTTTTTCATTTATAAATCAGCTCTTTTCGAGAATATCGGCCTTATCCGCCAAAAGGTTATGCTTTTTAAGAAGATGATTAAGAGATTTGTATATATCGCGGTAGGAGGCTTCGTTTGCCGAAACCCTTGCTATCACTACAATATCATAACCCTTTGCAATCTTCTGCTCGCTTAAACGGTAGCTTTCGCGGATAAGCCTTGTCACTCTGCTGCGGGTTACGCTTTTTCCGACCTTTTTGCTTACGGAAATACCAAGTCTGTTAACGTTTCTTCCGTTTTTAATTACATACATAACAAGATGGCGGTTAGCCAGTGACTTACCCCTGTTATACACATGTCTGAACTGAAAATTTTTTCTCAATGATTCGGTAAATTCCACAATTATCCCTCTCTTCAAGGATTGAAAAAAGCGCTGCATATTATAAAAGGCCACTCTCAGCGGCCTTATTATATCTGTATATGCTAAAGATTTTTAAAATTATGCTGATAATACTTTTCTGCCTTTTTTTCTTCTTGCAGCTAAAACCTTTCTTCCATTGGCTGTCGCCATTCTTTTTCTGAAACCATGAACTTTGCTTCTCTGTCTTTTTTTAGGCTGGAATGTCATTTTCATACCGCGCGCACCTCCTTTTTATTGCATAAGAAATCCTTGCTTCTGGGCAAGCACTGTTATCATTATATTCAATAAATGCCCTATCGTCAAGAAAATTCGTAATTTATTTTATTAAATGAACAACTTGTGGAAATGTATAAATACCGCACAATATGTTGTTATTAATGATTTATATTCATACTGTTATTTATTACCGAAAAATGTTTGTTAATGTTTCGTGTTGATAAAAACTCTTATTTTTGATATATTTAAGTAACGGAATAAACATAATTCACATTTAAAAAATTTCTGAATTATTAACAGATTAAATTTATCAAGAAGTTATCAACATATTGTTGATAATTCTGTGCATAACTTTTAAAATACATACATAACATATTGTTTTTAAGGAAAAAAACAGCTGTTGATTTATTTAATAACTTAAATCTTAAAAATGTTAATCATATTATCCCGTAAAACAGTAAAATAAAGTTATCAACATAATCAACAAATCATTTGTGTATAAATCTGTAAAATTATTAACAAACAGGAGGGCAAGCTCAATGGAAATATCGGAACTTTGGACCAATACGCTTCAGCTTTTGGAGCCTGAAATTTCTCCGATATCGTTCAAAACATGGATAGAGCCGATTGTTCCCGTGAAGATTTCGGGCAACACAGTAGTTTTGAGGATAGATGAAAGCTTCATTAAAAGCATGGTCGAAACCAGGTTTCTCTCGCTTATAGAAAATACGGTTAAGCACGTAGGGGGAGCAGACTATAAAATCAATATAATTTCAGGTGAAGAAAGCGCTGAGGAGGAAAAAAGGACGGAGGAAAAGTCATCTAAATCAAAATCGAATTTAGAAAGCAACCTTAATCCTAAATATGTTTTCAGCACCTTTGTTGTCGGAAACAGCAACCGTATGGCTCACGCTGCGTCGCTTGCAGTTGCGGAGGCTCCGGCAAAGGCATACAATCCTCTTTTCCTTTACGGAGGAGTTGGTCTTGGAAAAACGCATCTTATGCATTCCATAGCCCATTACATATTAGACCAGAACCCAAGCGCAAAGGTACTGTATGCTTCCTGCGAAACCTTTACCAACGAGCTGATTAACTCAATCAGGGACGATAATAATGAAGAGTTCCGAAGAAAGTACAGAAATATCGACGTACTTTTAATAGACGATATACAGTTTATATCACAGAAAGAGCGTACACAGGAGGAATTTTTCCATACCTTCAACGCCCTGCATGACGCCAACAAACAGATAATTATATCAAGCGACCGTCCTCCGAAGGAAATTAAGACCCTTGAGGACAGGCTCAGAAGCAGATTTGAGGGCGGGCTTATAGCCGATATTCAGCCTCCTGATTATGAGACAAGAATAGCAATACTTAAAAAGAAGGCGGAAAATGAAAGGCTTGAAATTGACAATGAGGTACTTGCCTACATAGCAAAAAATATTATCTCAAATATAAGGGAGCTTGAGGGAGCGCTGACAAGAGTTGTGGCCTACGCCAAGCTAACTCAGGCCGAAATAACGAAATCTCTTGCTGAAAACGCTCTGAAGGATATTTTTAACGAGCAGTCCGCAATTGAGATTACGCCTGAAAGAATACAGGAAATAGTGGCTCAGTACTACAATATAAGGCCTGAGGATATTATTGGCTCCAAAAGAAACAGCTCCATTGCCAAGCCCCGCCAGGTTGCAATGTATCTTTCAAGACAGATGCTTGATATGTCCCTGCCAAAGCTTGGAGAGCATTTTGGCGGAAGGGACCACACAACAATAATACATGGTATAAATAAAATACAGGAAAACCTTAAAACAGATAAAAACCTTCAAAATGTTATTTTTGAGCTTGAAAACAGGATTAAGGGCGAATAATTTATGATGTTGAAAAGCTGTTGATTAGCTGTTTAACAATATATAAATATTGTGGACAAGTTTTTAAAAGTCCAAAGTGCTGTTAAACTTGTGGACAAATAACAATTTTAAAAATTGTTTTGAACAGGCTTTTCATCAGTGGAAAACTTTTATTTTCTGGGGATAAAGTAACTTTTCAACATATCAACAGACACTACTACTATTACTACGAGAAAAATTATTTATATATCTATAATTTATACAGAAGGGAGTTATCAACAAATGAAATTCAGCTGCTCGCGTGATTCTCTGCTTAACGCTATAAATATTGTATCAAAGGCGGTGTCATCAAGAACCACGCTTCCTATACTTGAATGCATTCTTTTAACAGCAAGCGAAGATGGACTTAAGCTTACTGCCAACGACATGGAGCTTGCCATTGAGTCCTCATACATAGACGCCGATATTGATGAAACAGGTAAAATAGCGGTAGACGCAAGATTCTTTTCAGATATTATACGAAAGGTTAACGGAGATACAGTAAAAATATCCGTTGACGACAAAAATATAGCAACTATTAAATGCGGAAAAAGCGAATTTAAAATATCTGGTCAGGACGGAGAGGATTTTCCTCCGATACCAGAGGTTGAGAAAAATGTTAAATTTGTAATATCACAAAATGATTTAAGAAATTTAATCAGACAGACAATTTTCTCTATTTCTCAAGATGAATCCAAACCTGTATTAACAGGTGAGTTAATTGAAATTGAGGATAACATGATTGATTTCGTATCTGTGGACGGATACAGAATTTCTTATAAACAGGCGGAGCTTTTCCAGTCCGTAGGATCAAAAAGGGCTATTGTTCCGGGAAAATCTCTTGGAGAAATTGCAAAAATTCTTGCACAGGACGAGGATGAAAAGGCTGTTCTGTATTTTACAGACAACCATGTAATGGCTGATATAAACGGAAATATCGTTGTATCTCGTCTTATTCAGGGTGAATTTATAAAATATCAGCAGTCATTTACAAACGATTACAAAACATCGGCAAAAATAAATAAGACAGAAATGTTGGACTGTCTTGAAAGGGCATCCTTAATTTCAAGAGATTCAAGAAAAATCCCTGTTAAACTGGAAATTTCAGGCAATAATATTGTTATAACAGCAAATGCTGAAACAAGCACAGCCTATGAGGAAGTGGCTGCTGAGCTGGACGGTGATAAGCTTACGATAGCCTTCAATCCCAAATATCTTATCGACGCCCTTAAGGCCATAGATGACGAGGATGTTTATATGCACTTTAATACACCCTTAAGCCCATGTGTATTTAAGCCCGTTGAAGGTGAGGGGTATAAATATCTTGTTCTTCCCTTAAGAATTTGAGAGGTAATGTCATGGATGAAGAAAGAGTTTCAATAAATACCGAATATATTAAGCTTGGCCAGCTTTTAAAGCTTGCAAGCCTCGTCTCTCAGGGCTCGGATGCCAAAACGCTTATATCAGGCGGTTATGTAAGCCTTAACGGCGAAACTGTCTATGAGAGAGGAAAAAAGATATATCCCGGAGACAGGGTTGAAGTAAAGGAATTTGGTTCTGTCATCGTAGAGCAAGAATGAGTGATAATTTATGCATATTAAAAATCTGTCGGTTATGAATTTCAGAAATCTGGCCGATGAGACAATAAATTTTTCAGATGGAATAAATATTTTTTACGGCGATAACGCCCAGGGGAAAACCAATTTGCTGGAGGCAGTTTACATCTGCTCTACAGGAAGGTCCCAAAGGACGAGGACGGAAAGCCAGCTTATTAAGTTCGGATATGACGAGGCTCATATCCGTACTTTTGTCATGCGGGAAAATTCTTCTGACCGGATAGACGTCCACATAAGAAAGGACGAGCGTAAGGGTATGGCCCTAAACGGCATCCCTATAAGGAAAATGGCTGAATTTTTCGGAAATCTTACTGCCGTTATATTTTCGCCGGAGGATCTTCGCCTTGTTAAGGGAGGTCCGTCAGAACGACGCAAATTTATGGATATTGAGCTGTGCCAGCTCAATAAGGTATACTGCCATGACCTGCAGAATTACTATAAGGTTTTAAAACAGAGAAATAACCTGCTTAAAAGCGCCGCCAGGGACAGCAGCCTTGCGGATACATTAGATGTATGGGATATACAGCTTTCTGAATACGGAGAGCGTATAACGGCAAAAAGAGAGGAATTTGTAAAAAGGCTGAATGATATATCGGGAAGGATACATTCCGGTATAACCGACGGCAGAGAGGAATTTTCAATCGAGTATAAGACAAACTTTGAGCAGGGCTCACTTTTGGAGCGGCTTAATCACTTCAAAAAAAGGGATATTATTCTTGGCTCAACCTCATGCGGTCCTCATAAAGATGATATGTCATTTTTTATAAACGGAAACGACACAAAGTTTTACGGATCGCAGGGACAGCAGCGTACAGCCTCATTGTCTGCAAAATTGGCTGAAATTGAGCTTATAAGAAACGAAACCGGTGAGGACCCTATTCTTCTGCTTGACGATGTTTTAAGCGAGCTGGACGAAAATAGGCAGCTTTTTCTGATGGACAATATCGGTAGGCTTCAGACATTTATTACATGTACAGGCGTTGAGGACAGTATTAGTAAATATATCAAAGACAGCACCATGTATAATGTGAAAAATGGAGATTTTATTAAAGTAAATTGATAAGATTTTATAGAATATATAAGATGTTTTTTATGAAAAGTTCATAATTTTTTAGAAATTTATGTTGCCTGTTTTCTTGTTAAAACAGGCAATTTGTGGTATAATATATAAATAAGGAAAGAACACGATTATAAAACAAATAGTTTTTAGTAATTTAGCCCGCGAAAGCGGGTTTTAAGGAGAGATAAGAAATAATGTCGACAGAGTATAATGAAAGTTCAATTCAAGTACTGGAAGGACTGGAGGCCGTAAGAAAAAGGCCCGGTATGTATATCGGATCAACCTCTGCAAAGGGACTCCACCATCTTGTATATGAAATTGTTGACAACGCCGTGGATGAGGCGCTCAGCGGTTTCTGTACGGAGATAGACGTCACAATACATCCTGACAACACAATTTCCGTAAAGGATAACGGCCGAGGCATACCTGTCGGTATTCATCATCAGAAGGGTATACCCACTGTTGAGGTAGTTTTCACAATACTTCATGCCGGAGGCAAATTCGGCGGCAGCGGATATAAGGTTTCAGGAGGCCTGCATGGCGTAGGCGCTTCTGTTGTTAATGCGCTGAGTGAATGGCTTGAGGTTAAGGTGGCGGTAGACGGCAAGCTCTATGAGCAGAGATATGAAAGAGGAAATGTCAAAACTCCTCTTACTCTTGTTTCTGATACCGATGACCATGGAACCTATGTGTGCTTTAAGCCTGATAAGGAAATATTTGAGGAACTGGTATTTTCATGTAAAACACTTGCCTACCATTTAAGGGAGACAGCATTCCTTACAAAGGGCCTTAAAATTAACCTGAATGACCTTAGAAGCGATGAAAACAGAGATCCTGATGATATAAAGCAGGAGGTTAAAAAACATTTCAGCTTCCATTATGAGGGCGGAATAAAGGAATTTGTCCAGTATATCAACAGGACAAGAACAGCACTTTATCCCGAGGTATTCTACGCAGAGGGCAGCAAGGACGGAATACTGGTTGAGGTAGCCTTCCAGCACAATGATGAGTATAACGAGACCATATTCTCGTTTGTAAACAATATTAATACAACCGATGGAGGTACGCATCTTGCGGGCTTTAAATCTGGACTTACAAAGACGGTTAACGAATATGGCAGGAAATTCGGGCTTTTAAAGGAGTCTGATAAGGCGCTTTCCGGAGACGATATCCGAGAGGGCATAACTGCCGTAATAAATATAAAAATAAGCGAGCCTCAGTTTGAAGGACAGACAAAAACTAAGCTTGGAAACAGTGAAGCCAAAGGAGCGGTTGAGGCCGTTCTTTCTGAAAAGCTTGAATATTTCCTTGAGGAAAACCCAGCAATCGGAAAAACCATATTCGAAAAAGGTCTTCTTGCTTCAAGGGCGAGGGACGCCGCCAGAAAGGCAAGGGAGCTTGTAAGAAGAAAGACGGGGCTTGAAAATACTAAGCTTCCCGGAAAGCTTACTGACTGTACAAGCAAGGACCCTACAGAGTGCGAAATTTACATTGTAGAGGGTAATTCAGCCGGCGGGTCGGCTATAAAGGCAAGAGACCCGAGAACGCAGGCTATACTTCCTTTGAGGGGTAAAATCCTTAATGTTGAAAAGGCACGCCTTGACAGGATTTTAAACAGCGAGGAAATAAAAAATATGATAACTGCCTTTGGCACCGGTATTTCTGAGGATTTTGATATAACAAAGCTCAGATACCACAAGATAGTTATTATGACCGATGCCGACGTTGACGGAGCCCATATCAGGACTCTTCTTCTGACCTTCTTCTACCGCTATATGCAGGAGCTTATAAAGGAGGGCAAGGTTTATATCGCCCAGCCTCCTCTTTACAGGGTTGAAAAGAATAAGCAGCATTATTATGTATACGACGATTTGGAGCTTGAGAAGCTCTATGCTGAAATAGGCAAAACAGGCATTAGAGAGGTTCAGAGATATAAAGGCCTTGGAGAAATGGACTTCGACCAGCTCAGGGACACGACAATGGCCGTTGAGCACAGAATACTTAAAAGGGTGAGCCTTGAGGACGCCATTACCGCCGACGAAATTTTCAGTATGCTTATGGGAGATAATGTTGAGCCCAGACGTGAGTTCATAGCTGAAAACGCACAGTATGCAGAGATGGATTTTTAACAGACCGGCATTAAATAAAATTGTCTTACTTTTGAAAAGTTTGGTTTTTGAAAGGATTTATGAAAAATGAGTGATAAAGAATTGGATAAAGTCGTTTCCGTCGATATAAACGAGGAAATGAAGCAATGCTATATAGACTATGCCATGAGCGTTATTGTGGCGAGGGCCCTCCCGGATGTAAGGGACGGACTTAAGCCTGTTCAAAGACGTATACTTTACTCGATGAGCGAGATGAATCTGGACCCAAATAAGAGCTACAGGAAGTCCGCTCGTATCGTCGGAGATACAATGGGTAAGTATCACCCACATGGCGACAGCTCAATATATCAGGCGATGGTGCGTATGGCGCAGAACTTCTCAATGCGTTATATGCTTGTTGACGGACACGGAAACTTCGGTTCCATTGACGGGTACGGCGCAGCCGCCAGCAGGTATACTGAGGCAAGAATGTCAAAAATAACAGCCGCTATGCTTGCTGATATTGATAAAAATACGGTTGATTTTGTACCTAACTATGATGAAAATGAAAAGGAGCCGGTTGTTCTTCCCTCAAGAATACCCAATCTTCTGTTAAACGGCGCAACGGGTATCGCCGTAGGTATGGCGACTAATATACCCCCTCACAACCTTGCTGAGGTTATCGATGGCGTTGTGCTTATGATAGACAACAAAAAAGAGGGCAGAGAAACAGATGTTGAGGACCTTATGGAATATATAAAGGGTCCTGATTTCCCAACAGGTGCAACTATACTCGGAAAAAGCGGCATTCGGGCGGCTTATAAAACAGGCCGAGGAAAAATAATTGTCCGCGCCCTTTCAGAGATTGAGCCTATGCACGGCGGACGCGAGAAAATTGTTATTACCGAAATACCGTACATGGTCAATAAGCTTCGTCTTATTGAAAAAATTGCGGAGCTTGTAAAGGATAAAAAGATTGAGGGCATAAGCGACCTATATGACGCTTCAGCCGGTGACGATATAAAAATCATAATAGAGCTTAAAAAGGATGTTAACGCCAACGTAATTCTTAACCAGCTCTATAAATTCACACAGCTTCAGGAAAGCTTCGGCGCAATTATGCTTGCCCTTGTAAACGGTAAGCCAGAGGTTCTTAATCTTAAACAGATAATAGAGGAATATCTCAAGCATCAGGAAGATGTTGTAAGAAGAAGAACACAGTTTGACCTGGATAAGGCACAGAAAAGAGCTCATATACTTGAAGGCCTAAGAATTGCAATTGACAACATTGACGAGGTTATTCAGATAATAAGAACAAGCTACGACAACGCTAAGGAAAGGCTTATGGAAAGATTTTCGCTTTCCGACGTACAGGCCCAGGCAATACTTGACATGCAGCTGAAGAGGCTTCAGGGTCTGGAGCATGAGAAAATTGACGAGGAATACAATAACCTTATGGCTCTTATAAAGGAGCTGAATGCAATCCTCGCTGATGAAAATAAACTCTATGACGTAATTAAAAACGAGCTTCTTGATATTAAAAATAAGTATGGTGACGATAGAAGAACGCAGATAGTCCAGAACCCCGGAGAGATTGATATTGAGGATCTTATCGAGGAAGAGGCAAGCGTTATCGCCATGACAAGCCTTAACTATATTAAGAGAACTCCCCTTGATACCTATAAGAGCCAGAACAGAGGCGGCCGTGGAATAATGGGTATGCAGACACGTGACGAGGATGACGTTACAAGGCTTTTTGTATGCTCAACCCACGATTATCTGCTGTTCTTTACAAACTTCGGGCGCGTGTACAGAATAAAAGGCTATCAGGTTCCGGAGGCTGGCAGAACGGCCAGGGGACTTGCCATTGTAAACCTTTTAAGTATAAGCCAGGGAGAAAAAATAACGGCTGTCGTACCCGTAAGGAATTTTGAGGAAGACAAGTATCTTGTTATGATAACAAGAAGCGGAGTTATTAAGAAAACAGATATGTCAGCCTTTGCAAATATCAGAAAGGCGGGACTTACTGCTGTTAATCTCCGTGAGGATGACGAGCTTATAGCAGCATTCCTTACCGACGGCAGCAAAAATATTTTCGTTGCCACAAGAAACGGAATGGGAATTAAATTTAATGAAAGCAATGTCCGTCCTATGGGAAGAACTGCAACAGGAGTAAAAGCCATAACCCTTGGCGAAGGGGATTATGTTGTATCCTCAGACATAGTTGAGGAGGGAGATAAGCTTCTTAATGTAACCGAAAACGGATATGGCAAGAGAAGCGACGAGTCTGCCTTCAATGTACAGTACAGAGGCGGAAAGGGAGTTAAAATACACCAGATAACTGAAAAAACCGGACTTCTTTCAGGAGTGATTAAGGTAGGCGACAACGAGGAGCTTATGATTGTCACGTCTGAGGGAGTTATAATAAGGCTTCGCGGAAAGGAAATCTCAACATTCGGAAGGATTTCTCAGGGTGTCAAGCTTATTAACCTTGGTGCTGGAGTAAGCGTTGCAGGTGTTGCAAAAATTGACGAAGAAGATATAATAGAAGAAGAGATAGAAACCGAGGAATAATTACAAGCCCCATATTGGCAAGCAATATGGGGCTTTTTTAAAGGGAGTGCCAAAAAGTGAGAGAGATTAATGCGGGCGATATTGTCAATGCGGTGGCAGAGCTTTGTATTAAAGCCAACTGCGTATTAAACGATGATGTATATTCAGCCCTTGAGCTGGCTAAGAAAAACGAGAAGTCTGAAATAGGAAAAGAACTGCTGAATCAGCTTACAGATAATGCGGATATAGCTAAAAACGAGAATGTTCCGATTTGCCAGGACACGGGAATGGCTGTTGTTTTTGTTGAGCTTGGTCAGGAGGTGCATATCAGCGGAGGTTCTCTTACTGACGCTGTAAATGCAGGCGTGAGAAAGGGCTATAAAGAGGGATATTTGAGAAAATCCGTTGTCAGCGACCCGTTTATAAGGGTTAACACTAACGATAATACGCCTGCAATTATACATTACGATATAGTTGAAGGGGATAAGCTTAAAATTACAGTTGCCCCAAAGGGCTTTGGAAGCGAAAATATGAGTAAAATATATATGCTTAAGCCTTCAGCCGGAATTGAAGGGGCCAAGGACGCGATTATTCAGGCAGTTGATGAGGCTGGGCCTAATCCGTGTCCTCCCATGGTTGTAGGAGTCGGTGTCGGCGGAAACTTTGAGATGTCGGCTTATCTGGCAAAAAAAGCGCTTTTAAGGCCCATAGGCTCACATTCTGATAAACCTCATTTAAGGGAAATGGAAGAAGAGCTTTTGGACAGGATGAACAGGCTTGGCATAGGGCCCCAGGGTCTAGGCGGTGTTACTACTGTGCTTGGCGTGAATGTGGAGTTTTATCCAACACATATAGCCGGTATGCCTATTGCCGTAAATATAAGCTGCCATGTGACAAGACATGCGGAGGTGGTTTTATGAGGGTTAATATTACAACTCCCCTTACAAAGGAGACGGCATCAAAGCTTAGAGCGGGAGATATTATAAGCCTGAGCGGATACATATATACCGGCCGTGACGCCGCGCATAAAAGAATGGTTGAGGGCTTTGAGAAAACGGGGAAATTTCCATTTGATATAAAGGACCAGATAATTTACTATGTGGGGCCTTCTCCTGCAAAGCCTGGTCAGGCCGTCGGCTCCGCTGGACCAACAACCTCAGGAAGAATGGATGCTTACGCCCCTGTTCTGCTTGATAACGGTTCAACGGGAATGATTGGAAAGGGAGCAAGGACAAAAGAAGTAATAGACGCTATGAAACGTAATAAGGCCGTGTACTTTGGCGCTACAGGCGGAGCGGCCGCCCTTATTTCCAAGCATATAAAAAGCGCCGAGGTAATAGACTATGAGGACTTGGGCACTGAGGCCATACATAGATTTTATGTTGAGGATATGCCCCTTGTCGTTATCATAGACAGCGAAGGGAATAATTTATATGAAACAGAAAAGAAAAAATACAGGCAGAATTAGATATGTCATTCTACTGACGCTTTCAGTTTTTGTAATAGCTGGGTTCGCCAGCTCGCTCAGTACCGCCAAAAGCGTGTTCAACCAAACCGTAAAGCTGGTTACAGAGCATAAGCAGGGCAAAAAAACAGCTGTTACAAGCAATGTTAAGCTAACCTTTACAGGGGACATAATGTGTCACAGCTATCAGTATAACGAAGCGTATGACCCTTCAACGGGACAGTATAATTTTATGCATAATTTTGCCGATATGAAAAAGTATTTTGAAAAAGCAGATTTTGTCATAGGAAACCTTGAAACTGTATTTGCAGGTGCTGACGTTGGCATAAGCGATTATCCATGCTTTAACTCGCCTGACAGCTTTGCTGACGCGATTAAGGACGCTGGATTTGATCTGCTTACTACAGCCAATAACCACTGTATGGACAAACGGATGCCGGGAACGCTCAGAACCCTTGATATCCTTGACGGGCTGGATATAGACCACGTTGGAACATACAGAAGCGCGGAGGCCAGAAATGAAATATACATCAAGGAAATAAACGGCATGAAAATAGCCTTTTTATCCTATACATATGGAACCAACGGCATAAGAGTTCCGGAGGAATGGCTTGTTAATCTTATGGATGAGGAGCTGATTAAAAACGATATAAAAAGGGCCAAGGAGCTTGGGCCTGATATAATTATCGTAATGCCGCACATGGGAAACGAGTATGAGGAATATGTCAGGGATGTCTTTAAAAACTGGGCGCACATGATGCTTGAGGCCGGCGCCGACATAGTTGTTGCCAGCCATCCCCATATACTTCAGCCAATGGAAACGGTTGAGCTTGCCAATGAGGACGGAAGTACAAGGACAGGTTTTATTATGTATTCCATGGGCAACTTTATTTCCTCTCAGACAACTCCGCCAAGAAACGCGAGCATTCTGTTAAATATAGAGCTTGAAAAGACAGGCAATGATGACGCGTTTATTAAAAAGGTTTCGTTTGTTCCAATATGGACTCAGTTTCAAAACGCCGACTGGAAAAACCACTTTGTTGTAAGGAGTGTTTACGAAATGCTTACGCTTCCGCAGGATCAGCTTAACGCAACAGTCAGAAGCAAGGATATTTCAAGGCTTAAGGAAATACATTTCCAGACGGCTAAAACTCTTCTTAACAGAGATATACCGCTTGAGGATATACAGGATGAGTATATATTCTACGAAGCGGCATAAATAAAATGCCGGATTTTTGTTAATTATTAGGAATAATTTAATAAAATAGTTTTTGAATAATGAAATAAGTATGGTATAATCAAATCAAAAATATTTATCGGGGAGTGTAGGAATGATAGCTTTAATATTGGCGGCGGGATACGCTACCAGACTTTATCCTTTAACCATAAACAAGCCCAAGGCGCTTTTGCCTATTAATAATAAACCTATAATCGATTATATTGTTGACGAGATAGAAACCATCGACGCGGTTGATGAAATTGTAGTTATATCAAACCATAAGTTCGCCGGCTGCTTTCATGAATGGGCTGACAGCCTTAAGTCCGGTAAAAAGATTACCGTGCTGGACGACGGAACCTCAAGCGAGGAAACCAGAAGAGGCGCCATCGGAGATATTCTTTTTGCTATAGATGAAAAAAATATAGATGAAGAGGTGCTCGTAATAGCCGGGGACAACTTTTTTACCTACTCCCTTAAGGACTATTATGATTATTATAAAAAGATTGATAAGGACTGCGTATGCGTTAAAAGGTTTGAAAACAGGGAAATGCTTAAGCAGTTTGGAGTTGCGCTTCTTGATGAAAACTCAAAGGTGCTTGAAATTGAGGAGAAGCCTGCACAGCCTAAAACTAATATGGCAGTATACGCCACATACATGTATAAAAGGGATACTGTTCCTATGTTCAGGCAGTATATTCAGGAGGGCAATAAGCCTGACGCTCCCGGATATTTTCTGGAATGGCTTTATAAGAGAAAAGAAGTTTACGCCTATACCTTTGAGGGCGAGTGCTATGATATAGGAACGCCGGAAAGCTACAGAAGCGTATGTGAAGAATACGAAGGCAAATAAGTATGAGGGGAACGCCGGCGGGGTGTTCCCCATATTTAATATTTGGAGGAAAATATGAGCGAAAATGAATGCAGCTGGATTGAAATATTTATTGAGACGGAAAGAGAAGGCTTTGAGCCTGTTTCAGGAATTATTTATCAATGCGGCATAACAGGAGTCATGATAGAGGACAGCGAGGATTTTACCGAATTTTTAGATAACCCTGCAAGGGACTGGGATTATATAGAGGACGAGCTTGTAAAGCAGAAAACAAAGGCCAAAAACGGAATTACCTTCTTTGTAAGGGACAATGTGAACGGCATGGAAACACTGAATATTGTAAAGGAAATGCTCAGGTCCGCAAAGGAAAATGAAAAGGAAATTAATTTTGGAAGCCTTGAGATGACACTTAAAAATATAAAAGAGGACGATTGGGCAAATAACTGGAAAAAATATTTCAAGCCCTTTGCCGTTGGAGATAAAATGATAATATGCCCTTCATGGGAAAAGGCAGATAACGACGGGACCAAAACTGTTTTAAAAATAGACCCCGGACATGTTTTCGGTACCGGTACCCATGAAACTACAAGGCTATGCATAGAGCTGATTGAAAAGCATATGAGAGAGGGAGATAATGTACTTGATATAGGCTGCGGAAGCGGTATACTTTCAATTGCCTCTCTACTTTTAGGCGCAAGTCATGCAGATGCGGTTGATATTGACCCAAACGCGGTTGATATCGCTTATACTAACGCCGGCATGAACGGCATTGGCAGAGATACTTATAATGTAGTCAGCGGAAATATACTCGCTGACGATGAGCTTGATAAGGCCTACAGCGGTAAGAAATATGACGTTGTGGAGGCTAATATCGTAGCAGACGTAATAATTGCCCTTACTGAAAAAATACCGCAGTATATAAAGGACGGAGGCATTTTTGTGTCTTCAGGAATTATTGTGGAAAGGCTTGACGATGTGCTTGAAGCGCTTAAGAGCAGGGGCTTTGCTTTAATTGAAGTAGTGAAGGACAAAGGCTGGGCCGCTGTTGCCTCAAAATACGAAGGGTGATTGATATGCCAAGATTTTTTGCTGAGCCTGAAAATATAAGGGACAACATTATTACACTATATGGAGACGATGCTGGACATATATCCAGGGTTTTAAGATGCAGTCAGGGAGAAATCCTTTCGGTCTGCGATGGGACAGGCATGGATTATGAAGCCAGAATAATTGATCTTTCTGAAAAAGAGGTAAAGCTTGAAATTATAAGCTCTGTCTTTACAAAAAGCGAGCCGTCGGTTAAAATAACGCTTTACCAGGGTCTTCCCAAGGGAGATAAAATGGAGCTTATTATACAAAAATGTGTGGAGCTTGGTGTATGCAGAATTGTTCCTGTAAATACTGAGCGCTGTATAGTAAAGCTGGACAAAAATAAGGAAAAAAAGAAAATAGAACGCTGGCAGAAAATTTCAGAGTCTGCCGCAAAACAGTGCGGCAGGGGAATTATTCCTGAGGTAGGTCAGGTTATGTCATTTAAAGAGGCTGTAGAGGAAGCATCAAAAATGGACGGAGCCGTAATACCCTATGAGCTGGAGGAAAAAAGAGGGCTTAAGGAGTTTTTAAGTGGATTCAATGGGGAAAGTCTGGCTGTATTCATTGGGCCCGAGGGAGGCTTTTCCGCTGATGAGATAAATACCGCAGTTTCTTGCAGAGTGCTGCCTATAACCCTTGGAAAAAGAATACTCCGTACTGAAACCGCTGGAATGTGCGCTATAGCCAATACATTGTTTTATCTTGATATGTGAGGGATTTTATATGATTTATTTTGATAACGCCGCGACTACCAGGGCGCTTGATATAGTATCCGAAAGAGTAGGACATATGCTTTTAGATAATTACGGTAACCCTTCGTCTCAGAGCATGATGGGAGTCAGGGCCGAGCGTGAAATAATAGAGGCAAGAAAAGTAATGGCTTCGGCTATAAACGCTCTGCCGGAAGAAATATATTATACATCAGGCGGTACGGAAAGCGACAACTGGGCGGTATTTGGCACGGCTAGAGGGTATTTAAGAAACGGAAGGCATATGATTACAACCGCTATAGAACACCCTGCCATGCTCATGCCTATGATGCAGCTTAAGGAAATGGGATGGGACATAACGGTGCTGGGAGTTGACTGTGCCGGATATATTGATATAGACGAGCTTAAGGCGGCTGTGCGTGATGATACGGTGCTTGTGAGCACAATATTAATTAATAATGAAACCGGAACTATACAAAACGCCGCGGAGATTAGCAGGGCAATTAAAAGTGTAAATCCAAACACATTATACCATGTGGACGCCGTACAGGCCTTTGGAAAATATCCTATAGACGTAAAGAAAATGGGAATAGACATGCTTTCCATGAGCGGTCATAAAATACACGGTCCTAAGGGAATAGGCATTTTTTATATGAGAAAGGGACTTAAGGTAAAGCCGATTATATATGGAGGCGGCCACGAAATGGGTCAGCGTTCAGGAACGGAGAATACCCCGTCGATAGTCGGGCTGGCCGAGGCTGTCAAAGCAGGCCTTAAGGAGCAGGAAACAGCCAAGCAGAACGTATTAGCCGTAAAAAAAGTACTGGCCGAGGGTATATTGGGGGAAATACCGTATACCCATATTAACGGGCCGTCCATAGAGGAAGCAAGCCCCTATGTGCTTAATGTAAGCTTTAACGGACTTAGAAGCGAGGTTTTGCTGCATTCACTTGAGGAAAAGGAAATTTACGTTTCAGCAGGAAGTGCCTGCAACAGCAAAAAAAAGGGCGCAAGCTCAGTACTTTCGGCGTTAGGTCTTTCAGATGTAAGGATAGAGGGCGCTATACGTTTCAGCTTCTGCCGCTACAATACGGTAGAGGAGGCTGAAATATGCCTAAAGACGCTTAAGGAAAAAACAGCTTTTTTGAGAAAATATATGAGGTAGTAATATGGCAGAGATAACTGAGGAAAATGTACTTATAGTAAAATACGGGGAAATCGCCGTCAGAGGCAATAACCGAAAATTTTTTATAGAAAGGCTTTTGAGAACCATAAGGAAAAATCTCGACGGGCTTGGCGATTTTTATGTCGTTAAGGAGCAGGGACGTCTTATTGTTGAGGACAGGGGCGGAGAAATGGATTTTGATAAGGTTATCCCCAAAGTCCTATGTATAATGGGGATAATAGGTGTTTCTCCGGCTGTCAGGACAAAAAATCAGGATTTGGATAATCTAAAGGCCATCTGTAAAAAGCACATGAACGATATAGGCGTTGACGAATATAAAACCTTTAAAATAGAGACGAAACGCTCCAATAAAAAATATCCCCTTGAGTCAAGGGAGGTTTCAGCGGCGGTCGGTGAATATATCTTAGATAATTTTCCGAATTCAACGGTTGACGTCCATAATCCGGATTTAACGGTTTATATTGAGCTCAGAAACGATGCTTATATATATTCCAAGCTTATAAAGGGGCTTGGCGGTCTTCCTGTCGGTTCTTCTGGAAAAGGCATTGTAATGCTTTCCGGTGGGATTGACAGCCCTGTTTCAGCCTTTCTTATGGCAAAAAGAGGCGTGGAGGTAGAGGGCGTTTACTTTAACTCACCTCCGTATACAAGCGAAAGAGCAAAGCAGAAGGTAGTTGATTTGGCCGAAAGGCTTACACTTTTTACAGGAAGCTTTAAGCTGTATGTTGTGCCGTTTACTGATTTGCAGCTTTATCTCCTGGAAAATGTTCCTCATGATAAGCTGACAATATTTTTAAAAAGGGCAATGACAAGGGTTGCCTGCATATTGGGAGAGAAGGACGGGGCGCTGGCTGTTATAACAGGCGACAGCGTAGGACAGGTCGCCAGCCAGACAATGCAGGGTCTGCATGCGATAAGTGCGGCAGCGACAATGCCTATAATAAGGCCTCTTGCGGGCTTTGATAAGCAGGAAATAGTGGACATTGCAAGGCAGATAGGAACCTTTGATATATCTATAAGGCCCTATGAGGACTGCTGTACTATTTTTGTTGCGAAGCATCCTGAAACAAAGCCAAAGACAACGGTAATTGAGAAAATCGAAAGCAAGCTGACCGAGCTTGACAAATATATCAATGAAGCGGTTGAAAATGCTGAAATAATAGAATTGTAAGGGAGTGATTTTATGAAAGTCGTGGCTGCTGTAGATTCATTTAAGGGAAGCGTATCGTCGCTTGAGGCCGGCAACGCTGTAAAAGAGGCGGTTTTATCGGTTGACAGCGAGGCTGAGGTTATAGTTATGCCTCTTGCAGACGGCGGAGAGGGAACCGTTGATACGCTTGTATCAGGAATGGGCGGAAAGCTTATTGAAACCGAGGTTACAGGCCCTCTGGGAGAAAAACGTACTGCCGTTTACGGAATCTGCGGCAATACGGCTATCATGGAAATGGCATCCTCCTCCGGGCTTCCGCTTGTGCCGGCAGAAAAAAGAAATCCGCTTGACACAACCACCTATGGCGTGGGTGATATGATAAAGGACGCATTAAAAAGAGGCTGCCGTGAATTTATTATAGGTATCGGCGGCAGCGCCACAAACGACGCGGGCGTTGGAATGCTCCAGTCGCTGGGCTTTAAGTTTTATGACGGCGGCAAAAAAGAGATAGGGATTGGCGGAAGATATGTAGCCGATATTGCAGATATTGACATAAGCGGAGCAGTGCCTCAGCTTAAGGAATGCGTATTCCGTATAGCCTGCGATGTCGATAATCCATTGTGCGGTAAAAGGGGAGCTTCATATATTTACGGACCTCAAAAGGGAGCCAATGCAGAAACAGTTGAATTTTTAGATAATGCCCTTGGAAACTTTGCAGAGGTTACAAGAAAAAAGCTTGGCATAGACTGTGCTGAAAATCCTGGAAGCGGAGCGGCAGGCGGACTTGGCTATGCTTTTAGGGCATATCTGAACGGAGAGCTTAAGCCGGGTGTTGAGATCGTTCTTGACGAGATAGAAATTGATAAAGCGCTTGTTGACGCGGATTATGTTATAACAGGCGAGGGCAGGATAGACAGCCAGACAGCCATGGGCAAGGCGCCGGCCGGAGTTGCGGCCAGGGCTAAAATTGCGGGGGCCAGTGTAATCGGTATTGCTGGATGTGTTACGGACGATGCTTATCTCTGCAACGATAAGGGAATTGACGCAATATTCCCTGTAATTGATAGGTCAATGACGCTGGAAGAAGCAATGGATAAAACCACTACGGTTAAAAACATTAAAAAAACAGTTACTCAGATATTTAGGCTTATAAAGGCTGCTGGGCGTTGAAAGTATAAAAAAGTACCGTTATCCGGTACTTTTTTTATTTGAAATAAAACTTTTTTCGATGCTGAAGCGTCTAATATAATAGGGAGGATTGTATAACTCATTAACCCAGTAAGCAGCTAAAGGTTAGTGTTTATTACAAATATTACAAATTATTAAGGATTTCTTACTAAAGGTCGAAAGCGGTTGTATATTTTAGTACAATAGGATAGAGTAAAGTTATAGAATAATTAATGTTTTAATGAAAATATTACGGAGGTGTGAAAGATGAAAAAGAAGAGAGGAATGGCAGTAGCCGCGGCGCTTACTTTATCAATGGCCATGAGCGTGTCAGCACTGGCTGCTTCGCCAAGCGATATAAGCGGTCATTGGGCAAAGGGCACAATTACTCAATGGACGTCAAAGGGATATATCAGCGGTTATCCCGATGGCACATTCAAACCGGATAATTCTATTACAAGGGCAGAATTTGTCGTTCTTGTAAATAAAGCAATGGGATATACAAAGAAAGGAAATGCCTATTTCAGGGATGTAAATACAAACTACTGGGGTTATGATGAAATCCAGAAGGGCGTATCCGCAGGCTATGTTAAGGGAGATCCCGACGGTTCTTTCCGTCCTAACGACTCTGTAACAAGACAGGAAGCGGCCGTTATGATTTCCAAGATACTTGATTTGGAAACAAACTTTACAAGCGCGGCAACCTATAATGATTACCGTTATATTCCTTCATGGTCAGTCGGCTATGTCGGCGCGGTTTCAAACGCAAAAATTATGGCAGGCTATCCTGACGGAAGCTTTAAGGCTGATAGAGTGCTTTCAAGGGCCGAGGCTGTTATAGCGCTTGACAAGGTGCTTAACTACGATGGAAAATCAGACAATAAAGATGATGATAAGGAAACTAAAGAGGACTACACTCTTGAAAAGACGTCTCTTAAGGATATGACAATTAAAGGTGACCTTGTAATTTCAAGCAGCCTTAAGAGCAAAGCGGTGAGCCTTGACAATGTAACCGTTAAGGGAACTCTTATTGTAAAGGGCGGCGGAACAATTACAGCCGATGACTGCGATATCAAAAACCTTGAAATGAATTATGCTGACGCGACCTTTAAGACAAAGGGTGACACAGATGTTAAAAACACTACGTTCCTTAAGGTAGGTAAGCTTGAGGGCAAAGGATATGACAGCGTAACTGTTGATAAGGAGTTTTCGGACAAAATCACTATTGACGCAAGTATAAATGAATTTACTCTTGACGCTGAGACGGATCTCAGACTTCTTTCAAGCACAGTTATTAAGAGCTTTACAGCTACTAAGAACGCTGACAGGGCAACAATCAACTTCAGCAGTGCCGAAGTCAAGGATATGGATATCTATGATAAGATTAAAATTACAGGTAAGGGCGACATTGACACAATGACCGTATATGTAAGCGGCGTTACATCAAGTATTAAACCTGACGACCTGAACAGAAAGAACGGCGCGGATAAACCGGATTATACAAGCTCATCCTCCAGCTCAGGTTCTTCAAGCAGCTCGAAATATGATAACTTAACCACAAGCAAGGATAAAGATGGCGGAAAATATAACAATGTAAAAGTTACAGCGGGCGGCGTAGATCTCAGCAATATGACAATATACGGAAACCTTACGATTGATGAGGACGTAGCAGACAAGACGGTAACTCTTGACGATGTTACAATTAAAGGAAATGTTTATGTTGAAGGCGGCGGAAAAGACTCAATTGTATTTACAGATTGTGATATTGAGGGAGATATATACGCAAGGAAAGACTATAGAAGTAATCCTGTAGCTTTAAAATTTGACAGCTACAGCAGCAAAAATCTTGAAGGAACAATAAGAATTTCAAAGAATGGAGCGATTATTGAGCCGAAAAAAGGAGTATCCAGTATTACAATTAACAAGGTCAGAGTTGAAACATCTAATGAGGTTAAAATAGATGCAAATTTAACTACGCTTGATGTAACAACAAAAACTACCAGTTTAACAATTAACAGCGGAAGAACGGTTAACACACTTAATGTGAGCAGCAGTGCCAAAAATTCTGATATAACCCTGAACGGTACAGTTAAAACATTAAATGCCAGCGGCGATACAAAGCTTAGCGGTTCAGGAACAGTAGAAAAAATTGGCGGAAACGGAACCGTAACAAATGGCGGAAATATCACAGTAAAAGTTGAGACTGTAACGCTTAATAAGACTGCGCTTGCATTAAAAGTCGGAAACACAGAAAAGCTCATAGCTACTGTTAAACCCGACAAAGCAACAAATAAAACTGTTACGTGGACGAGTGATAATAAAGATATTGCTGAGGTTGGAAGTGACGGAACCATTACAGCTAAAAAATCCGGAACAGCAAAAATTACTGCTACGGCAGATGGAAAAACTGCAACATGTACTGTAACAGTATCAACGGAACAGATACCCGCAACAGCAATAGAGCTTAATAAGGCTACATTGGATTTAACAGTTGGCGGAAACGAAACTTTAACGGCTACAGTCACACCGAGTAACTCAACGGATACTGTAGAATGGACGACAAGCAACAAAAACATAGCTACTGTTGATAAAGACGGTAAAGTAACTGCCGTAGCGGTAGGAGAAGCTACAATAACTGCTAAAGCGGGAAGCAAAACTGCAACATGTACCGTAACGGTTAAGGCGGCAGCAGTAGCTGTAACTGGAGTTTCGCTCAATGAAACTACACTTTCTTTAGAGGTAGGAAAGAATAAAAAGCTTACGGCGACAATAACACCTGAAAATGCAAGCAATAAGAATGTCACATGGAGCGGCGGCAATGAAGCTGTTTCGGTTGGGTCAGACGGTACCGTTACAGCTAATAAAGTAACAAACACTTCTGTATCCATAACTGTAACTACAGAAGATGGAAGCTATACAGCTACATGCGCTGTAACAGTAACGGCCGCAAGCAAAACGGAACTTGCCGAGGCAATCAGCCAAGCAAACTCGGCGAAAGAAAATATAAAGACATCGATCGACGGCAGTGACATACCGACAAAGGAAAAGTGGGTTACATCGGCTGAATTGACTGCGTTTGAATCCGCAATAACTGCGGCTGAAAGTGTAAACAGCAATGATCATGCCACAGCCACTGACATAACAGATGCTGTAACAGCTTTAAACAGCGCAAAAGCAACGTTTGAGAGCGCTAAAAAAGACGGCACAAAGGTGGACGTAACATTATCTGTTAATCCTGCTTCTTTAGAAATTACAGAAGGGGATACAGGAGCAATAACAGCATCGGTTACGCCTCCCGGAACAGCAGTGACATGGACATCAAGTGATCAATCAGTAGCTACTGTAGGAACAGATGGTACTGTAACCGGAAAAAAGGAAGGAACAGCCACTATTACGGCAACAGCCGGAGATAAAACAGCGACCTGTGAGGTTACGGTTAAGGCTGCAACCATAGCAGTAACTGGAGTGACACTCAGTTCAACTACTTTGGATTTAACTGTTGGCGGTGAGAATGGAAGCCTTTCAGCGACAGTAATACCCAGCAATGCCACAGATCAAAACATCACATGGGCATCGAGTGCCCCTAATGTAGCTACTGTATCAAATGGTACTGTAACAGCGGTAGCGGCAGGAACAGCAGATATTACTGCAACGGTTGGAGATAAAACAGCTACTTGCATAGTAACAGTTAAGCCTTCAATTGCAATAACAGCTACACCTGAAAGTATATCTGCCGGATCAAATATTTCTTTGTCAGCGGCAGTAACAGGAGGCACGGCTACCAGTTATACATGGACAATAGCGGCTAAGGAAGGTTCACCGACTCCACTGCCAACTATTAGTGGAACCAATGGAACAGCGACGGTTAGCACAACCGGAGCTACACCGGGGACATATACTGTTACTTTAAAGGTAATGATAAACAACAAAGAATATACTGTTACAAAGGACATCACAGTAACAGCGGTACAATAACCAACAGCATAAAAAAATAAACAAGGCGCGGATTTAATCCGCGCCTTTCTTTTATTCCCTATTCTCTTCCTCTGCCTTATACACTTCCTTAAGTATCGAGTCCATATGGCTTCTCATGGCCTTAGCTGCGGCTTCGGAGTCCTTTAAAAGTATTGCGTCAAATATATTATTATGATGGAAAATTGTAGCGTCATAGGTTGTTTGATCACCGATATGCTCGATTTTTTCAAACTGGCTTCTGATTCCCTTGTAATACATATCGGATATGAGCCTCATTATGCTTATGAGCAGCTTGTTGTGAGTGCAGCTGGCTATCATATAGTGAAAAGCCACATCGTTATAGGTAAGGGCGGGCGGATTGTTGTCGCCGATTTCCTCCATTTTCATTATCAGCTTTTTAAGCTCCTTAATGTCGTCTGTTGTGGCGTTTTGAGCCGCTAGGTAGGCCGATTCAGCCTCAAATATCTTTCTGAATTCCAAAATCTCAATAGTGCTTGATTCCTCAAAGCTGTAATCCATAACCAGGGATGAGCTGAAATCCTTGCTGTCGTTTACAAATGTTCCATGCTTAGTTCTTGTAATAAGTCCGTAGGCCGAAAGCACCTTAAAGGCCTCCCTTAGCGTGCTTCTGCTGATACCGAGCCTTTCGCACAGTGTATTTTCGTTGGGAAGGGTATATCCGGCAGAAAATTTATCCGATAATATCATGCTTTTAAACTGCTCAACCAGATAGTCAGAAGTAATTTTATCAGCTCCGGATAATATACATCCATATGGAAAATCGTCATTTATCTTCTTTTCTTCGTCCATTTTTATATAACCTCCGACTACAGACCGTATTTTATAATTATTCTACATCAAAAAAACAAACATGTAAATATATAAAATGAATTTTGTTGTATGACTACAAAACAATAATTTATTTCATTTTATGAAAAATATTGCTGAAAAAGTATTGACAAAGCCTTATCATGGATATACAATCAACTTGTAAACAGACAACAAAATTGAATAAAACATGTTGTAAACAGATTAGAAAGGGCGAATTATTAAATGGAGGCATTTTTAGCTGTACTGGATAAGCTTGTAACGCTGTTTGTCTATATATTCATCGGATATATTATTAGAAAAAAAGATGTCGTTGATGAAAAGTTTCAAGCCGGACTGGTAAAGCTGCTGATGTGGGTATGTATCCCATGCCTTACAATTAACACTCTTCAGACGGACTATACGCCTGAAATGCTGTCAAATGGTTTGTCTCTTTTTGTAATAAGCCTGATCATTTACATAACATCATACATACTTGGAATTATAACGGCAAAAATATTTAGAATTAAAAGAGACCAAAAGGGTATATGGATATTTATGATAATGTTTTCAAATAACCTTTTTATGGGCTTTCCCGTAATAGAGGCGGTTTTAGGAAGCGATGCCCTGCTTTACGCGGCGTTTTTAAATATCCCTGTGCAGATAGTAATGTTTACCTTCGGAGTTCAGCTTATTATTAAGTACGGATGGAAGGAGGGCGCAAAGGCCTCCGCCGCTAAAAGGCTTATTTCACCCCTTAATATAGCGATGGTAATAGGTCTTGTGTTATTTGTCGCCGGAATCAAGCTTCCAAGCTCCATTAGGTCCGCAACGGCGGGCATAAGCGGAACAATAACACCGCTGGCAATGATGTATATCGGCATGGTTATGTCAAAGAGCAAAATGTCAGAGGCGTTTAAAGATTGGAAGGTTTACGCAGTATCGTTTATAAGGCTGATTTTAGTGCCTTTAGCAATATATTTGATAGGTAAAAATTTAATAGCGGACTCTATAGTGTTCGCAGTATTGGTACTGTCATTCGGTATGCCGTGCTCGGGAAACTGTGCTACGTTTGCCGGGGAGCATGGCGGAGACGTTGATTTCGCCGGAAGGCTTACATTTGTGTCAACTCTGTTATGCCTGATAACAATACCGTTTATAGGACTGCTTTTTATTTAATGTCAGCAAAAGGAGCCAATTAAAATAAAAATTTAAAGCTGCCGCCAAGCAATCGACTGCTTTTAAGCTCCTTTCATATTTAGCCCGGCTTCCTCGCAAACTGCCGGGTTAATAAAAAAGTTTATAAAACACCCAATGTTTTTTAATATCCCAATTCTTCTTCTGAAACGGACGTGGACTTCTCCCCTGAAACCACGTCCGTTTCCCTTTTTATTCCAATATACTCTTAAGCTTAAGTATGCCAAGCAGCGGGCTGGTAAGAATTCTGCTTAGGTCAAGCTCATTACAGTCGGCTAAAGCTGCGGCCATTGATGCCTGCGCCAGCACAATAACGTCAGCTTTGCCAATTTCCTCTTTAACCTTGCTTATAATGAGTTCATTATGCTTCTTTTGGTTTCCAGCGTTAAGCTCTTTATATGCCTCGTCTATGAGGATTGTTTTTACCTCCGCGTTGGGTCCCTTCCTCCTAATTAAGTCTGTTGTCGGGGCAAGAGTTGGCTTAAAGGTCGCAATAACAGTGATTTTATTTCCCATTTTTACAGCTTCCTCAGCCATGGCCTCATCAATCCTCAGTACAGGTATATCCATTTTTTCATTGCATTCCTCAGCAAATGGACCAACTGTAGAGCATGCGCTTAAAACTGCGTCAGCCCCCATTTCAGCCAGTGTTTTAGCATATACTGCCCATCTTTCTTTTACATAGTCAATATTATGCTCCGCAGCCATATCTGCCAGTATTGTATCGTCCAGTATGTTCATTACCTGAATGTCTGATATATTGTCTTTTATCAGCTTTGCTGTGCTTTGCAGTGTGGCAGGTGTTGTATGTATTACGCCGACTTTTTTCATTTTTTGTCACTCCTTTTTATTTTTAGTTTAGCATGGTTTTACAGATTAAAAAAGCCGGATAATCGAAATTATCCGGCGTAATTGATTTATTCTTTTGTTATTTCAAGCATATCCTCATTTGCGTTATAGTTTTTAGCGCCTTTAATAAGTGTTACAGCGGAAGCTTCTTCTCCTGTGAACACAATGGGAATTGCGTCACTGGCGGCGTGCGACCTTATATATTTCATATCAAAGGAAAGAAGCTTGTCGCCGCGGCTGACGTGGTCGCCCTCCTTAACAAAGGTATTAAATCCCTTGCCTTCAAGCTTAACCGTGTCTATTCCTACATGAATAAGCATTTCAAGCCCGGAATCGGTCATAAGACCGATTGCATGCTTGGTAGGGAATATGTGAACGACTGTCGCATCGTCGGGGGCATAAACAATATTGTTTTTGGGGAATATAACAATTCCGTTGCCCATCATACCCTGTGAAAATGCTTCGTCAGGCGTCTTATCTATTGTATCAGCGCGTCCGCTTACCGGACAGCCGAGAATAATAGAACTCCTGCACTGCTCTGTGTCACAGTTATCAACGGTTTCAATCGGGTGGGCCATATACTCCTCAAGGTTGGATTTTATTACGGTTACCTTAGGACCGTACACAACCTGAACTCCCTTGCCTTTTTTAATTACTCCGGCCGCGCCGGTGCTTCTTAAAATACCGTCGTTGACCTTTGTGCCGTCCTTTACTGTACAGCGCAGCCTTGTAGCGCAGCAGTCTACATCGGTAATGTTTGCCATGCCGCCCAGACCTTCAACAATCATAGGAGATATGCTGTCGCCGCTTTGCTGTCCGGTTTCGTTTTTTGAGCTGTTATAGTCAGCTCTCGTATACAGCTTGGTTTCTTCTGTAATTTCTTCACGTCCGGGAGTTTTGAGGTCCCTTGCTTTGATGATGAGGCTGAAAAGCAGGTAATATATGAAGAAATAGAAAATACCAACTATTACTATCCAAATCCAGTGGGTTTTTGCATTGCCCTGGAGAATACCGAACAGGAACAGGTCGATAAATCCTCCTGAGAAGGTCATACCTACACCTACGTTAAAAATATGCATGAGCATGAATGACAATCCGGCCAGTATACAGTGTATGATATACAGTATAGGGGCTACAAATAGGAATGTAAACTCTAAGGGTTCTGTAATACCTGTAAGCATGCTGGTAAGTGCGGCTGAAAGCAGGAGGCCGCCGGCAACCTTACGTTTTTCAGGTTTAGCCGTTTTATACATTGCATAGGCTGCTCCCGGAAGTCCGAATATCATGAACGGGAATTTTCCTGCCATAAATCTTGTTGCCGATGAGCTGAACTCAACGGTATTTGGACTGCCAAGCTCGGCAAAGAATATATTTTGGGCTCCTTCTATTAAAGCTCCGTCAATTATTGCTGTTCCGCCGACACTTGTCTGCCAGAACGGAATATAGAATACGTGGTGGAGGCCAAAGGGAATAAGGGCCCTCTCAATTATACCGTAAATTAGAGTTCCCGCGTATCCTGAACGGAGCACCAGGCCGCCCAGTGCGAGTATTCCTCTCTGTACAATCGGCCAGATGAAAAATAAGGCTATACCAACTACAAGGTATACCATTGCAGAGATAATAGGAACAAATCTTGTTCCGCCGAAGAAGGCAAATACCTGCGGAAGCTCGATTTTATAAAACCTGTTGTGAAGGTATGCGGTGCCAAGACCTACAATAATACCGCCGAAAACGCCGGTCTGAAGTGTTGTAATGCCTAGGTTTGTTGTAATTGAGCCGCTTGGCAGCGTTTCTGCCGCGTTGGTAAGCTCAATCAGCGCACTCATGGCTGAGTTCATAATAAAAAATGCGATAACCGCTGATAAAGCAGCAACTGCTTTTTCATTTTTAGCCATGCCTATAGCAACGCCCACAGCAAACAAAAGAGGAAGGTTGTCAAATACAACCGAACCGCAGGCGTTTAAAACTGTGAGCAGGGTATGAAGAATTGTTCCTTCGCCAAGTATTGATGTGAGACCATAGGCTTCTATCATAGTACTGTTAGTGAAGGAACCGCCTATTCCGAGAAAAAGTCCCGCAACAGGCAGTATAGCTATCGGAAGCATAAATGACCTTCCGATACGCTGTAATACGCTGAATACTTTATTATCTTTCATATCATGTCCTCCCTGGACAAATATTGATGTTCAGCATTTAATATCCGCAGTTTTGAAAAAAATATGCATGAGCGTATTTGAATGAAAATTTTCAATAAAAAAAGACCGATAAAAATCGGTCTTTTTGTTTTAATAAATAGACTATCAC
>OHAS01000314.1_pt1 | contig 41135 bp, 34 predicted proteins | sample 1577131 | NCBI WGS metagenome assembly OHAS01 (sample SAMEA3541566, study PRJEB24748) | human gut metagenome | biome: human gut; feature: human-associated habitat; material: faeces | place: China | collected 2012 | reverse complement strand
TAGCGGTTTAAGAAAATACTTTCCCCCGAAAGCGCTCTTCCAAACATCTTGCCGATGCCGCCACCAGTCGTCTCCATTTTCATATTCGGGGACATCCACGACATGGCACCACTCTCCGTAATCATTACCTCTCCCTGCTCCAGATTGCAGATTACAACCGGAAGCGGTTCTCCCTCAATCGAATATCTCATAACGCTCTCCTTCCTCTGTTGCGGACGCCCTACATCCGCTGTCCTTTTTTCAGCTCTGTCTCAGTAAAAGCGCCCGGCAGAAGCTCCTCCAAGGTAAAAATCTTATATGTTCCGTCCTCCTTTACCAGGATGATCTGAAACGTATCCGCCTTGCAGAACTCCGACATTACCTGTCTGCACACGCCGCACGGATACAGATAATCGTCCGCGTCACCGCTGATGGCGATTGCCGTAAAATCACGCTCCCCTTCGGATACCGCCTTGAAAAACGCCGTCCGCTCCGCACAGTTCGTCGGTGTGTACGCGGCATTTTCGATGTTGCATCCCGTATAAATCTTACCATCTGCAGTAAGAAGCGCCGCACCTACCCTGAAATGGGAATATGGTACATACGCATGTTCCTTTGCCTCGATTGCCTTTTTTGCCAGCAACTCTATATTCAGATCCATCCTGTATCCTCCCTTTTTACATCTGATGATCCTTTTTTATTGTAATAGACTCTTCTGAAAAAAGAAAGCATTTTTTAGTACTTTCCCTTTTTAAGGTACCAGTTTTCTTTTAAATTTTAAAATTTTCATTAAATATAATTCAATTTTCTTGTATAAAAATAAGTACATATGCTATGATGAAAAGACGAAAACATTAAGGAGGGCTAACAATGAATCAATTCTGTGAAATTACACCCGAACTGCGTCGGCTGGCCGCAAAGTCTGCCGAATGTTCAAAAATAGACCCGGAATTATACACAAGATACGATGTCAAACGCGGTCTGCGCGATCTGAACGGAAAAGGTGTCCTGGTCGGACTGACGGAGATCTCGGAAGTCAGTTCCACAAAAATTGTCAATGGTGAATCTGTTCCCGCAGACGGCGAGCTCTTCTATCGTGGTTACAATGTCAAAGATCTGATTGCCGGACTTCCCGAGGACAGCCACTTCGGCTTTGAGGAATGTACCTATCTGCTGCTTTTCGGCAAGCTTCCCAAGAAGCATGAGCTGCGCGATTTTTCGGCTCTGCTGAGCAGTTACCGGACGCTGCCGACCAGCTTTGTGCGTGACATTATTATGAAGGCGCCCAGCAAGGACATGATGAATACGCTTGCGCGCAGTGTCCTTACCTTATATTCTTACGATGAGATGGCGGATGATGTTTCGCTTCCCAATGTTCTCAGACAATGTCTGCAGTTAATCAGTCTTTTCCCGCTTTTATCCGTGTACGGTTATCAGGCATACAAGCATTATCATGACGGCGCGAGCCTGTTTATTCATTCCCCGAAGGAAGAATATTCCACCGCCGAAAATATTCTGCACATTTTAAGACCGGACAGTAAGTTCTCGCCGCTTGAAGCAAAGCTTTTGGATATTGCCCTGATTCTTCACATGGAACACGGCGGCGGTAACAACTCCACCTTTACCACCCACCTGGTATCTTCCTCCGGAACAGATACATACTCCGTTATTGCGGCATCGTTAGGTTCCCTCAAAGGTCCCAAGCACGGCGGTGCCAACATCAAGGTGGTGCGCATGTTCGACGATATGAAGGCCAATCTCAAGGACTGGACGGATGAGGAGGAGATCAGCCGTTACCTGACTGCCCTGCTCCACAAGGAAGCGTTCGATCACGCCGGTCTGATCTACGGTATGGGACACGCGGTCTATTCGCTGTCCGATCCGCGTGCACAGATCTTCCGCGGATTCGTAAAGCGTCTCTCCGCAGAAAAGGGCTATGAAAAAGAATTCGCACTCTACACGGCAGTGGAACGTCTTGCCCCGCAGATCATTGCCGCCGAGCGCAAGATCTATAAAGGTGTCAGCCCGAATGTCGACTTCTTCAGCGGATTCGCCTACAGCATGCTCGGACTTCCGGTCGAACTCTACACGCCGATTTTCGCCATCGCGCGAATCGCCGGATGGAGTGCGCACCGTCTGGAGGAAGTTGCAGGCGGCGGCAAGATCATGCGTCCTGCCTACAAAAACGTCGGCGAGCATAAGATTTATGTCCAGATGGATGAGCGTGTCTGATTTTCACTGCACGCCTCATTCTAAAAAAGCTGCCCGCGGATTGACGGAGCGGGCAGGACGAAGCATGTGGCAATATGCGAACTTAGAACTCCGGCTATAATGGCCGGCGGTTCTTCTGACCGTAAAATCCGGTGTTTCTAATCACACCGCGTTTGACATCCCTGATGATCCGTGTCTTTCCAAGTTTGGAGCACTCCGCCGGATGAGTCCGCACGCCACAGACAATTTTAGAGCTTTCGTGTGGCGCTTATACCGCTGCTAGGAAGGTCTCTCATTGTCTGCGGCGTGTCGGACACAGTCGGCGGAGTGTTCAAACGTGGCAAAGACACAGAATAAGATGTCAAACGCGGCATGAAAGAAACACTCGCATTTTCCTCCAAAGAAGAACCCCGTCCATTACAGACGGAGTTCTCTCATCACGCGTATTTTCCAGAGTATTCCATTCTGCCCGCTCCGTCAATCCGCGGGCAGCTCTTTTAAACAATCTGATATACTTTCAGTTCAAACCAGAAGGTAGAACCTTTGCCCACTTCGCTCTCTACTCCGTAGCGTGCATCGTGCAGTTCCAGAATATTTTTTACAATCGAAAGTCCGAGTCCGGTTCCCATGACCGCCCGCTTGTGTGTCTTGTCCACTTTATAGTAGCGGTCCCACACATACGGGAGCGCCTCCGGAGCGATTCCCTCGCCGCTGTCCGTCACTTCGATCCGCACATATCCGTCTTCCCGCACAATCTGACACACCCAGATCTGTTTGTCATCCCCGGTGTAATTGATTGCGTTATTGACCAGATTGTAGATGACCTGAAAGATTTTGTACTCGTCCGCCTCCACCATGACCATCTGGTCGTAGGAGAAATCAATCTTATAACCATCCTGCTCTTTTAACTTATTATACCGTGCAAATACAGACTGAATACTCTCTGTCAGGTTGTAGACCGTGGCATTTTTTTCCATTACACCTGCCTGAAGCTTGGAGATGTCTAACATATCATTGACGAGATTGGTCAACCGCTCCGCCTCATCAATAACCACCTGCACATTTTCCGGAGAATTCTCCCCCGGCAGATCACGCATGACCTCTGCGTAGGCAATGATCATCGTGAGCGGTGTCCGCAGGTCATGCGATACATTGGCGATCAATTCCCGCCGCAGGCGCTCGCTCTTTCCAAGTTCCCGCGCAGTCATATTCAGGGTATCGGAAAGTTCCGCGACCTCCCGGTAATCGGTTCCGTCAAAATGAACGTCAAAATTGCCGCCTGCCATCTCCTTCGCGGAGGCATTCAGACCGATCAGGGAACGGGACACTTTTCTCGAAATCAAAAGTGCAATACCGAGCGAGAGAACAATCATGATGACTGTGATCCATACCAGTTCGGCACGCAGTGTATTGACCGTCGCATCCACCGGCGTCAGCTGCGCGTTCACAAACAGGATTCTCTCACTTCCGTCGATCGAGACGACGTTCACGTAAATGACGCTCTCAATCCGTTCCTGTCCGTGGTTCTGCATAAAGCCATTCTGCACCGGCATTCCTGCAGTCTCCTGCTCTGCGCCGTTGGCTGCACCTGGGGCATTTTCTGCTCCCGCCCCTGCCACATCGGCTGCATCCGGGGAGTTTCCCGCTCCTGTGGCATCAGGATTCATCACGTCCTGCGGATTCTGAAAATCGTTCTTCCCGATGTCTCCCTCAAATTCCAGCTTCGTGCTCCCGCCCTTGCTTCTGGCATCTTCGTACAACTTTTGTATCATCTTCTGCGGCATCTCGCACAGCCTGGAATTTGGAATATATTCTGCGCTGTAAATGGTGTTTCCGTCCGTATCCGTGACAAACACGATCATGTTATTCTGCGCCGCCAGCGCATCGATCTGTTCTTCAATGTTCTGGGAATCGCTCTGTAAGACCGCAATCACTTCCGAGGTGAGTTCCAGTGCCTCCTGGGACTTGATCTTCTTATAGAACCTGTCCAGATAACAGATCTGCACAAGCCACAGCACCGTCAAAAGGATTCCGGTAAACACCAGAAGATAGAAAAAGATTTTCCATTTGATACTGATTTTTTCATGCTTCAAACCGGTACCCCACCCCTCTTAACGTAACAAGGAACTTGCGGTAGTCCCCAAGGCTGCTGCGCAGCAGCTTGATATGGGTATCCAGCGTACGGTCGTCCCCGTAATAATCATATCCCCACACCTCGGTAATCAGCTTTTCACGCTCCAGTGCAATATTCCGGTTCCGCACCAGATAAAACAGCAAGTCGTATTCTTTCGGAGAAAGTTCGGCGCGCTTTCCATCCACCGTCACAGTCCTTCCGGTAAAATCAATGACAAGCCCCTCCGCCTGAAAAATCTCATGCCCGTTCGTGCCTGCGAAATCTCTTCCGCCGTTGCGGTCAATGACCACTTTTACACGCATCATAAGCTCCTTCGGAGAAAACGGCTTCACCACATAATCGTCAATTCCAAGTTCAAATCCGTGAATCTTATCATACTCTTCTCCGCGTGCCGACAGCATGATCACCGGAATGTTTTTGGTCTTGCGGATCTCCCGGCAGGTTGAAAAGCCGTCCAGCTCCGGCATCATAATATCGAGAATAATCACGTCAAAATCCTGCTCTCTGCAGAGCTTTACCGCCTCCATTCCGTCTTTTGCCTCGGTAATGTCGTACCCCTCGAACTCTCCGTATTTTCTTATAATCGCCCTGATTTTTTCTTCGTCATCTACTACCAGTATTCTTCTCATAACGCAGATACCTCCCTGTTTTTGACATCATATCGTCGCAATGTGACGTTCCTGTGAATGCCATCTGATGATTCGGAGAATCTTTTATAAAAACTGTTCCCTTGCCTTGCGCAGCTGGGACTGGAACCACAGAAATGCCGCCAGGAAGATTAAAAGTTCAACCACGTTGAACGCTCCGAGCGATACCACTTTATCATTGATAATTCCAAGGACACCCACAGCGATAATCAATGCGCCGAACACTGCCTCTTTCCAGTAAATAAACGCTATGAACTCCTTCGTTTTTCTGCATCTGGCGATCTCCTCCGCCGTGATGACCGCCGAGCTGATCTTCCCGGTCTTTTTCATCTTAAGTGCTGCTGCGATCATATATACCCCGAAAATGGCGATGACCACATCAAATATCAGCATTACATCCATTCTTTTATCCTCTCATTCCAGCCGACTGATTCGACATATTTATTTTACATTATCTATCTTCTTCTTACAAAATTCAATATATTCATTGAACTATTTTTCTTGTTAGTGTAAAATAGAAGCGAATATAATTATGATGACAGAGGAGATGCATTATGATGTTAAATGGCATTAAGATTCTCATTGGCGACGACTCCATACTTGCCAGAAAGCAGTTAAAGGATATTGTTTCCACATATGGTACTCCGGTGTTTCTGGAAGCTTCCAATGGACAGGACGCCATCGACCTCTACAAAAAAGAGTCACCTGAATTGGTTTTCCTTGATATTGTCATGCCTGTAAAGGACGGCATTGCTGCCATTACCGAGATCAAGGCATATGATAAGGATGCTGATATTATTGTCGTTTCATCCGTCGGTACACAGACACAGTTAAAAGCTGCCATTGAGGCCGGGGCTAACGATTTTATCCAGAAGCCGCTGAATGCAGAACAGATTCATCACATTATTTCTTCAAGATTTGAAGGGAGATAAGCTATGTACGCTCAGTTTTTCGGAAATTACTTATTATCACACGGTGTCGTTACCAGGGAGCAGCTGTTAGAAACCATGCATCGGAAGTCTTCAACCAAGATCAAACTTGGCACTCTTGCCATTCATGCCGGATATATGACCGCAAACGAGGTAGACCGTATCGTCATTCTTCAGACACACGAGGACAAGCGTTTTGGTGAACTCGCCATTCATGAGGGATATCTCACAGAGGCGGAAGTAACTAAGCTTCTCGCAGAGCAGAAGCCGGATTTTCTTCTTCTCGGACAGGCACTTGTGGACGAAGGACTCATCAATAATCAGCAGCTGCAGGAGTTGATCATTGATTATCAGTCAGAGAACGAACTGGACGATTACAGTTACTCCGAGGAAGATCAGGATGCCATCCGCCATATGATCGAGAACTTTTTCATTCTCGCTGAGCGTCCGCTCTCAAAGTATGAAATCTCTTTTTTCCAGCTTTTGTTCAATAATCTCTATCGGTTTATCGGAGATGATTTCACACTGGTTTCTCCGAGCAGTTGCAAGGAATACCCGACCAACTACTGCGTATCACAGAAAGTAAGCGGATCGTTTTCCATCCGGACTTATCTCGATATTCCAGAGAATACATGTATTGCTTTTGCATCCAAGTACGTCAACGAAAACTTTACAGAATTTGATGAGTATGTGCGTTCTTCTGTAGAAGATTTTATCAATCTGCACAACGGTCTGTTCTGTGTCAATATGTCAAACGAGTTCTCCATGAATCTGTCACTGGAGGCTCCGGTTGTAGAAGAAAAAGATCTGCTTACCTTTGAGCATGAGACTTATCTTCTGCCGGTTTTATTCCCGTTTGGAACGCTTCACTTCATCTTTGAAATCTGTTCCGAAAAATAGTTTATCAAAAAAGATTTATCAAAAAAAGCTGCACGCGCGGGGCGTGCAGCTTTTTTATGTCTTTCACATTTTTATTCTTAGATTTTCAGGAAATTCTTTACCACCTGCGGCATCTCATCCACTTCACACACGGTATCGTGAAGCACCTTCGCATTGCGGATCTCCTCAATTGCCTGCGGAACGGCCACGTTCGCAATCCTGCTCAGTTCATCCACCAGTTCAAAATCGGACATGCTGTCGTACTTATGGTCAATGGCATCCATCACACTTCTTGTAAACTTAAACGGGCTTGCCGTGGACGCAATCACGGTCTTGGTGTCTACATCGCCGGTATCCTTTTTGTATTTTCCATATACACCGGCAGCAACCGCTGTATGTGTATCAATCACATAGCCGGTCTTCTCATAAAGTGCGCGGATGACCTCTGCCGTCTCCGCCTCGCTTGTGTAATTGCCATAGAAATCCTTAAGCTGTGCTCTCATCTCCGGCGTGATCTCGTATTTTCCGGTGGTCGTCAGTTCTCTCATCAGCGCGGCATTCTTCTCGGCGTCGTTTCCCGCAATGCGGTAAACCAGACGCTCCAGATTGCTGGAGATCAGAATGTCCATCGACGGTGAACTTGTCAGCATAAACTCACGGTTCTTGTCATATGTGCCTGTGGAGAAGAAATCATATAAAACTTTGTTCTCGTTGGACGCACAAATCAGCTTGGCAATCGGTATTCCCATATTTTTCGCATAAAATGCAGCCAGAATATTGCCGAAGTTGCCGGTAGGAACAACGACATTCACCGGCTCATCCTTTGCGATCACGCCGTTCGCATAGAGCTTCGCGCAGGCGTAGACATAATATACAATCTGCGGTACAAGTCTTCCGATATTGATGGAATTCGCGGAGGAAAACTGATATCCGGCAGCGTCCATCTCTTTTGCCAGCGCCGCATCCGAGAACATCTTCTTCACGCCAGTCTGCGCCTGGTCAAAGTTCCCGTGAATGCCGACAACAAACGTATTGTCACCTTTCTGGGTCACCATCTGCTTCTCCTGGATCGGGCTTACACCGTTCTTCGGATAGAATACAATGATTTTCGTTCCCGAAACATCGGAAAATCCTGCCAGCGCTGCCTTTCCGGTATCTCCCGAGGTGGCAGTCAGAATCACGATCTCATTCTTTACATGATTCTTCTTCGCAGCGGTCGTCAGCAGATACGGCAGAATGGACAGTGCCATATCCTTAAAAGCGATCGTGGAACCATGGAACAGTTCCAGGTAATATGCGCCGTCCGCCTCCACAAGTGGTGCGATCTCCTCTGTGTCGAACTTGCTGTCATACGCGGAATTGATACAGTGCTTTAACTCCTCCTCGGTAAAATCCGTCAGAAAACGCTTCATCACTTCATATGCCGTCTCCTGATAGGACATTTTGCCAAGTTCTTCCATCGGCACATCCAGCGCCGGAATCTGCGTCGGTACAAACAGTCCTCCGTCATTTGCCAGACCACGCAGGATCGCCTGCGATGCCGTTACTCTTTCCTGTGCGTCTCTCGTACTTGCATACACTAATTCCATCTTCATAATCCTCTTATCTCTTTCTTCTTGTAACATGCGATGTACAAAAAAAATGTACAGTCTCTTATATACTTAACTCACATTATATAAGAAACTGTACATTCATGTCAATGCACTAACGTACTAAAATATTATACATTTTTAAATCGTCCGGCTTCTCCCTTTAAGCGGTCGCTGATGCTCTGATTCGTCTCCATCTCCGAATGAACGGTGTCGATATTGGACACCAGAACCGTCGTGCTGCTCGCTGCATTTCCGACACTGTTTGCACTCTCCTCGATCGCCGTGGAAATGTCGCGGATGGAATCCACCGTCTTCTCCATGATCTGCTGCAGGTTGCGCGCCTTCTCCTCAAAATGATCCATCGTAGTGTTCACATACGCCGCATCATCCCGGTACTGTACGCCGTTTTCTACAAATCGGTCATAATCCGGCATGATCGTCCCGTCGATGTATTCGACGATCGCGTTGGAATTGTTGGCGAGCTTATTCACTGCCTGCGTTACCAGCGCATTGATGGACTGAATATTGTTCGCGGTCTCTCTGGTGGAATCCGCCAGCTTTCGTATCTCATCCGCGACAACTGCAAATCCTTTTCCGGCTTCGCCTGCTCTCGCCGCCTCAATGGAAGCATTCAGTGCAAGGAGGTTCGTCTGGCTGGATACGCTTAAGATCTCCTCCGTCAGCTCGTTGACGCGATCCACACTCTTGCTCTCCTCAATGGCAGCCTTTAAGGTCTCGATAATGTCCGTAATCATCCGGCTGGTCGTCTCCTTGTTGGCAACCGCTTTCTCCTTCATATCCTCCGCGCGGCTCTGCATCTCGGTCGCATAGGAATTCATATCCTGTGATTCTTTTGTAATCTCATTCACGTCCTGCCCGATCTGCGCCACATTGGTATTGACCGTGTTGACGGCAGACGCCACCTCCTGCATCGTAGCTGAGAGTTCCTCCATCACGGCAGAAATATCGCAGGCATTGGAATTGGCGGTGCCGACACTGCCCGAAACGCGCGATACGATCTCTCCCATCTCCCTGGAGTCAATCACAATGCGGCTCATAATCTGCTGCAGGGTCTCTAAGAACACGTTGATGCCGCCGGCAAGCTGTCCGATCTCATCCTTACTCTTCAAAGAGATTCTGCGTGTCAGATCCCCGTTGCCGGACTCGATCTCTTTTAAAATTTCATTCAGCTGTGTCGTCGCACTCTTGACCGGATTTACAACGTTGCGTACCGATCCGAGCACCGCAACGACAAAGAACAACAGCACAAGTACAAATGTGACACCGCTGACTGCCCGTGAATTATTGTATACAGATTCCTGCTCCGCCACGCCGGCATTCACATTTGCTTCCATATACCCTTCCAGCTCCGTGAGCACCCCGTCCACATTCTCACTGGTCGGCGCCAGCACCGTGTTGCAGATCTGTCTCGCCTTGTCCTTATTCCCGCGGGAAATAAAGTCTGCAATCCGGTCATAGACCTCGGTGTAATCGGCAAACTTTTCCCGAAGCGTCTCCATTGCCGCAGCTTCCTCCTGCGTCTGTGTCAGCGCCTCATAGGAATCAATCGACGTCTGAATGTCCGTGCGGTACTGATCCACCTGCTCCATCAGCTGATCGCGCTCGTCCTTGGACGTGGATACGCACATCCGGTATGTGATTGCATCAATGCTCTTAAAATTCGACGAAATGTCATTTAGCAGCATCAGCTGATCCACCGTTGTGTCACTGATCTCCTTGCTGCTGGTATGCAGCTCATTGGCATTTTTTAATCCGGTTACCGCCGAAATGACTGCAATCACTGCAAGCAGCACTACCGGGATCAATACTTTTGTTGATATTTTTTTCATTTGAAAATGGCCCCTTCCAAAATATATGACATCCTGCACACATCTAACTCTTCTTAGTATAGCAAAGTTGTATATTTTCGTCAATCGGGTTTCCGCTATTGCATCCCGTCTTTCCTTCTGTTATTCTATACTCATCACAAAAGTGTATCCTAATGCTTATTTACATAATATTTTTATGGTAAACAAGAGGTGACCTATGACGCAGGGTGTATCCATCGCCGCAAAAAAAGACGGCACGGTCTACTACCGTGCCGGTCTCTATTACAAAAATAAACATATCAGTCTCGGAAGCTATGCGGATGAGACCACCGCAGGCAATGCCTATCTGGAGGCGCTTGCCATCCTAGGGTCTTTGGATCAGACACCGGAAGATTATGTCGAGCAGGAATCGACGCTCTCCTTTGAAAAAATTATCGTGCTTTTGAACTTCCGCAACAACGGCATTTACTTTAAGAACCCGATCTACCTGCGCAACGGCTATTTCAGCTACTATCTCTCGCGCACCGAGGAGTTAAAGTTTGACGTTGATGACCTGTTCTACTATTCCGGCCGCAAGATCCAGAAGCGCCAGGGGCATCTGTTCGTCAGCGACTATGGCATGCAGTATTCCATCCTCTCCCGCTACGGCATCCGCCCTTACGCTGTTGCCGGAAGAGACTATCAGTTTGTCAACGGAGATAACAGTGACTTCCGCTATTCCAATATTGTGATCGTCAACCGTTACCACGGGGTGCTCCAGTTTTTAAAGAACGGACTCCCGCGGTACCGCGCCGTCATCCACATCAATGGCAATTACCAGATCGGCAGCTACTCCTCCGAGGAAAAAGCCGCCATTGCCTACAACAAGGCCGTTGATCTCGCCCGCGCGGCAGGCATTCAAAAAAATTTTCCGGAAAACTATGTCGATACGCTCTCCCCGAAGGAATACGCAGATATCTACACCGGTCTTAAAATCTCCAGGCGCTATCTGAATTATCTGGAACAGATTGCCCAAAAGGTTAATTCTATTTCTGATTGATATAATTGACCAGCCCTTCGCAGTCGATAATCTTCTGCATAAACGGAGGAAACGCCTGCCCCTGATAGGAAGTGTTCTTCGTCTTGTCCGTGATGATGCCGGAGTCAAAATCAACCTCGACCTCATCTCCTGCCTCGATCGCTTTTGCCGCCTCCGGGCACTCGATAATCGGCAGTCCGATATTGATCGCATTGCGGTAGAAGATTCTTGCAAATGTCTCCGCGATGACACAGCTCACGCCGGAAGCCTTGATGGCGATCGGCGCATGTTCTCTCGACGAACCGCATCCGAAGTTCTTATTTGCTACGATAATATCGCCCGCTTTTACCTTTTTCACAAAATCCTTGTCAATGTCCTCCATGCAGTGTGTCGCCAGTTCCTTCGGATCAGAAGAATTCAGATAACGTGCAGGAATGATGACATCCGTATCGACATTGTCTCCGTATTTAAATACATGACCCTTTGCTGCTTTCATGCTCTGTCTCCTTTCCTCGCCTATGCAATCTCATCCGGTCCGGATAACTTTCCGGTGATGGCGCTTGCCGCCGCCACAGCCGGACTTGCCAGATAGATCTCAGACTCCACGTGTCCCATTCTGCCGACAAAGTTCCGGTTTGTCGTGGAGACACATCTCTCATGTTCCGCAAGGATACCCATATAACCGCCCAGACACGGTCCGCAGGTCGGCGTCGAAACGACTGCCCCCGCCTCAATAAAGGTCTTTAACAAGCCCTCTTCCATCGCATCCAGATAGATCTGCTGTGTTGCCGGGATCACGATCACGCGCAGTCCCTTTGCCACCCTGTGTCCTTTCAGGATCGATGCCGCCACGCGCAGATCGTCCATTCTGCCGTTGGTGCAGGAGCCAATGACCACCTGGTCAATCTTGATCTCTCCCACCTCGTCGATCGTGTGCGTGTTCTCCGGCAGATGCGGAAATGCAACCGTCGGCTTTAACGTGCTAAGATCAATCGTAAATTCCTGCTCATACTCGGCATCCTCATCCGCCTCATAGATAACATACGGGCGCTTAGAATGCTTCTCCATATACTGCTTCGTCAGATCGTCGACAGGGAAAATGCCGTTCTTGCCGCCCGCCTCAATCGCCATATTTGCAATGGTAAAACGGTCGTCCATGGAAAGATGCTGTATGCCATCCCCGACAAATTCCATGGATTTGTACAGAGCACCATCCACACCGATCATGCCGATGATATGTAAGATGATGTCCTTACCGCTGATCCACTTTGCCGGCTTTCCGGTCAGGTTAAACTTGATGGCAGCAGGCACCTTAAACCACGCTTTTCCGGTTGCCATACCGGCAGCCATATCCGTGCTGCCGACGCCTGTGGAAAATGCGCCGAGCGCCCCGTAGGTACAGGTATGTGAATCCGCTCCGATGATGACATCTCCCGCCACCGTGAGTCCTTTCTCCGGAAGCAGCGCGTGCTCGATTCCCATCTCTCCCACATCAAAATAATTCGTAATGTCATGGCGGCAGGCAAATTCACGGACACATTTGCAATGCTGCGCAGACTTAATGTCCTTATTCGGCACGAAATGATCCAGCACAAGCGCGATCTTGTCCTTGTCAAAAACGCCGTCCACCTTCATCTTATCCATCTCATGAATCGCCACCGGCGATGTAATATCATTTCCGAGAACCAGATCCAGATCTGCCTCAATGAGCTGTCCTGCACAGACAGACGGAAGTCCGGCATGTGCCGCAAGAATCTTCTGTGTCATTGTCATACCCATATTCTATCCCCTCCTACTTTCAAACTCTATTTTCGTGTGTGTGTAATATTCATCTGATTCGTGACTATTTTATCATAGCACATACTATAATAAAAATACATAATAAATATATTTACCATAACATTAATTCATGATATACTTTTGTCAGAACAGATACAAATATCTATGAAATCAACACCCCCAAGGAAAGGAACTATTATGAACCAGAATCTTTCATCCTATCGGATTTTTTATACGGTAGCCAACACAGGCAATATCTCCAAGGCTGCCAAGGAGCTTTACATCAGCCAGCCCGCCATCAGCAAATCCATCCAGAAGCTCGAGGAAAGCGTGGGCTGCCGCCTCTTTTCCCGCAGTTCCCGCGGCGTGGTATTAACCGACGAGGGACAGCTGCTCTACGAGCATGTCAAGACTGCCTTTGAAACGCTCACACTCGGGGAAGAAAAGTTAAAGCGCTCGATTGAACTCGGTGTCGGTCACTTGAAGATCGGTGTCTCCGCAACCCTTTGCAAATACATGCTGCTTCCCTACTTAAAGGAATTCATCCGGCAGAATCCGCATATCACGATCTCCATCCACTGTCAGTCCACGAACGACACTTTAAAGCTGCTCGAGGATGACAAAATCGATATCGGTCTGATCGGGAAGCCGGACAATGTAAAGAATATACATTTTGACTATCTGGAAGAGATCGAGGATATTTTTGTGGCGACCAAAGACTATCTGCGCAATCTGCATGCCCGTGGCGTCCGCAAAGACGAGATCCTCACATCCTCCACACTGATGCTCTTAGACCAGAACAACATGACACGCCAGTACATCGACGACTATCTGCAGGAGAATCATATCGTCGTTCACGATTCTATCGATATCTCCAGCATGGATCTGCTGATTGATTTCGCCAGGATCGGCGTCGGCGTTGCCTGCGTCATCAAGAGCTTCGTGCAGGATGATCTCGCCTCCGGTTCCCTCGTGGAGATTCCGCTCGGCATTCCGATTCACAAGCGCGAGGTTGGTTTCGCCTACCGCACCAACAGCAAACCTTCCAAATCGCTCAATGAGTTCATTCAGTTCTATCAGAATTTTTAAAGGAAAATCTCCGCTATTTGCAAATAAACAGCGGAGATTTTTTCTTTTATAGCCCAACTAGCGATTCTACTCATCCTCCACTTTCTCCATAGAAAAAATCCCTTGTATATATTCGTTTTCTTTCAAAGTTCTATTTTTCCAATCCTCCCGGTAAAAAAAGCGGATCTCATCTCCTTCCTTACCATCCACCGGGTGCTCCAGATACCATGGTTCTGTCAGACTGATGTCATAAACTCCGCTGCGTCCTTTGGCATCCGTTACCTTTCCTCTAACTTCCCAATAATCTTCATGAACCTCAAGAATAGTTGCATCCATGCTCACCATATATACTGCAAATTTCTCTTTCAGACTTTTGCCGATACCCAGACCTGCAACCACCACTAACAGCACCGCCATAATCATCAACAGTCCCCGGTATCTTTTCTTTTTTTGCCGGACTTCATTTGCTGCCACTGCAATACCATCCTCAAATACAGCGGCACTGACTTTTCCTTCTTCCTTTGACAATTTCTCTCCCGCAAACAACTCTGCCACCGTCACATCCAGTGCTCCTGCGAGTGCTTCCCAGACTGCAATGTCCGGAAATGCCTTCCCCTGCTCCCATTTGGATATCGTTTTGTCCGACAGATTCAGGATCTTTGCAAGTTCAAGCTGTGTCATCTGTTTTTCTTTTCTAAGTGTCCGGACAAATCCTCCAAACGTCACATTATCAATCATTCATCCTCTCTCCTTTCTGTTTCTATTCTACTACATCTGCCACATTTTTTCACTCTACTCCAAGTAGAATAACAAAAAACAGGAATATTCCGCTCTGTATGCCAGAAAGAGAACGATTCCTGTTTTTTTATATCATCTTTTTATTTAATTTTTCAAATACTCCAGCAATGCCCTGCAGCGTTCTTCGGTGAGATCATTTAGCTTTATGTTGACATCCATCTCTGCCGAGGAACCATTATTTGCTGCTCTGATCTGTTCCGCCTCCGCCTCTTTTTCCGTGATCCAGCTTTTTTGTTCTTCCAGAATCTGAGCAAATTCTGTCTCATCTGAATTATATTTCACGATGTGCCAGATCTGGTTTAAGCTATCATCACTATTCTGGTACATCTGCGCTGTAATCTCATTCATTTCCTGCTGCGTTGAGGCACTCTGTAATTGCTGTTCCAGTTCGTCGTTGTAGCTCAACAGACTATTATATATTCCCTGCGCTTCCTCTGACGGGGTTGACCTCTCATAGGAATAAATTCCATATTCATTCGGCTCATTGACAATCACCGTCATCGTCAGTTCCGTTTCGCTCTCATTTCCCGCTGCAATCCAGAACCATTCGTCTTCCGTCAGCTTTTCTCTCGGCGTACCCGGCAGATAGATCCGGAAGGTATCCGTTCCCTCCAGACCATAGACATCCGTGTAAACATAAAGCATATCATCCAGAATCTCTGTGTCTCCGACCGTATTCTGATAAGAAATATCCGCAAGTGACATCTCATAAGTATCGTCGTCTACCTTCGTTAAGTTCGTGAAATGTCCTGAAAAATTGCAGTAATACATGGTTCCATTCGGATAGCCATCCCCGGTATCCCCCATATCTGAGTCGTGATATACGCCGGAAAAAGAGCCGTCCTTCTCAATGGTAAAATCCGTTGACCATCCACCTGCACCACTGCAAAATTCAAACTGCAGCGCTGCAAGATCTGCGAAAGTAAGTCCCGTCTCTGCATGGTCTGACTCTGTTGTCTGTAATTCTGCCTCTTCGCTTCCTTCTGTATCCGTCTGCTCCGGTGCCTGTCCTTCTTCTCTTGTCTCTGATGCAGTCTCACTTTTCTGTTCTGCATCTGCGTTCGACGTGTTTTTTTCTTCACTTCCGCAGCCTGCCATACCCATACATAAAGCCCCTGCCACCAGCAGCCATTCTGCCCATTTTTTCATCGCTTTTTCCCCATGTTCTACATTTTCTTATCTCTGTTCTGCCCGTTCAAAATTATGAATCCAGTCCGCTTTCAGGAAATACACAAGGAAAATAATCGAGCTGATCGACCACGTCAGCGGATACGCCCAGAAGATCACCTGGATCTTCGGAATAAAATGCACGGTTATCGTAATGTAAGTGATTCGGATGATGCACCAGGAAACCAGCATCACAAACATCGGCACCGCGGATTTTCCCGCACCGCGCATGATTCCGGCAATACAGTGTGAGAACGCCAGGAAACAGTAAAACAGCGCCTCCACGTGTGCCTGCCGCGTTGCAAATCCCACAACCTCGGCACTGCTGTCAAAGGCTGCCGCCAGGTACGGGATCAGCGAATATACGATCACGCCGACCAGTTCCGCAAGTGTCATGGAACAGACAATCCCGAACGCCGCGCCTTTTTTCGCCCGGTCATACTGTCTTGCCCCCAGATTCTGCCCGATAAACGTTGTGAGCGCCATCGCAAAACAGGTAATTGGCAGGAAGGCAAAACCTTCGATCTTGGAATACACACCGCAGCCTGCGACTGCCATCACGCCAAACTTGTTAATATTGGACTGCACCACGATGTTGGCAATCGAAATAATCGAGTTCTGCAGACCGGAGGGCAGACCAAAGCTGATAATCTGCCGAAGCTGCGCCGGATGAAACCGGATCTCCCGTATTTTTACCTGATAAATATCGTTCGTGCGCACCAGCCGGATAAAACAGAGCAGTGCACTCGCCGCCTGTGAGATTGCCGTGGCAAGCGCCGCCGATCCGACGCCCATTCTAAGGACACCGACAAACAGCAGATCCAGCACAATGTTCACGATCGAAGAAAAAATCAGATAATACAGCGGATGCCTGCTGTCTCCCACCGCCTGCAGAATGCCCATCACAATGTTATACATGACAAATGCAAGCGATCCCGCAAAATAAATGCGGAAATACAGGATTGAATTCGGCAGTACCGACTCCGGCGTCCCCATGAGCACCAGAATCTGCGGTGCCAAAAACATGCCGATCACGGTGAGCAAAAGTCCTGAGACAAGTCCGAATGCCACATCCGTATGCACCGCTTTTTTCAGATTCTCATAGTCTCTCGCCCCGAAATATTTGGAGATCACAACGCCTGCACCAACGGCAATTCCGTTAAAAAATCCCACCAGAAGAAAAATCAGGCTTCCAGATGAACTGACAGCGGCAAGCGCATCGCTGCCCAGGAAATTGCCGACGATCAGAGAATCGACGGTGTTATATAACTGCTGAAATAAATTTCCCAAGAAGAGAGGGATTGCAAATGCTACAATCCCTTTCCAGATGGAACCTTCTAAAAGCTTCGTTCCTTTTTCCATATCCTATTTCATTACAATGTTGACAATTCTTCCCGGAACATAGATTTCTTTTACGATGTTGCCGGTGAGCTTATCCGCGATGGATTCCTTTGCCTTGGCAATGACATCCTCCTTCGCATCCTCTCTTCCGATTGCCAGCGTTCCTTTCGTCTTTCCGTTGATCTGCACTGCAATCTCAACAGTATTTTCTACAGTCTTCGCTTCCTCGTATTCCGGCCAGGTCTGCTCATATACATAGCCGCTGCCGCCGATGATCTGCCAGAGTTCCTCTGTGATATGCGGCGCAACCGGATTTAAGAGAATGAGCAGGGTCTTGTACTCGCCCTTTGTGATGGAGCCCTTCTTTGTAAAATCATTGAGCAGCGCCATCATTGCTGCGATCGCCGTGTTGTACTTCAGATTCTCATAATCACTGCTTACCTTCTTGATCGTCTGATGCATCTTTGTCTCAAGATCCGAAGAGTATCCCTCCTCGTTGGTCATGATATCCTGCAGTTTCCAGATACGCTCCAGGAAGCGGCGGCATCCCTTGACGCCATCTTCCGACCAGGAAGCGCTCAAATCAAACGCACCGATGAACATCTCATAGGTTCTTAACGTATCGGCACCGTACTCTCTTACGATATCGTCCGGGTTTACGACGTTTCCTCTGGACTTACTCATCTTCTCGCCGTTCTCACCCAGGATCATGCCGTGGGAAGTACGCTTCTGGTAAGGCTCCGGACACGGAACAACCCCCTGATCGTAGAGGAACTTATGCCAGAATCTGGAGTAGAGCAGATGAAGTGTCGTGTGCTCCATACCGCCGTTGTACCAGTCAACCGGCATCCAGTATTTTAACGCCTCTTTGCTTGCGAGTGCCTCGTCGTTGTGCGGATCGGTATATCTTAAGAAATACCAGGAAGATCCCGCCCACTGTGGCATGGTATCTGTCTCACGCTTTGCCGGACCGCCGCAGCACGGGCAGGTGGTGTTCACCCAGTCCGTCATTGCAGCTAACGGAGATTCTCCGTTGTCGGTCGGCATATAACTCTCCACCTCCGGAAGCATCAGCGGAAGTTCGCTCTCATCGATCGGAACGTAACCGCACTTATCGCAGTGTACGATCGGAATCGGCTCGCCCCAGTAACGCTGGCGGGAGAATACCCAGTCTCTCAGCTTGTAGTTGGTCTTCGCGGTACCGATCTTCTTCTCCTCTAAGAATGCGATCATCTTTGCCTTGGCGTCCTTGACCTCAAGTCCGTTTAAGAAATCCGAATTGATCAGAACACCGGTTGCCACATCCGTAAATGCAGCCGCGTTAATGTCAACTTCCTCGCCGTTCTTTGCAACGACCTGAATTAACGGCAGGTTGAATTTCTTGGCAAATTCCCAGTCACGCTCATCGTGCGCCGGCACTGCCATGATTGCTCCGGTTCCGTAGGACATCAGAACATAATCGGAAATCCAGATCGGAATCTCTTTGCCGTTGACCGGATTGATGGCGGTCAGACCTTCGATCTGCACGCCGGTCTTCTCCTTGGCAAGCTCTGCTCTCTCAAAATCAGACTTCTTGGCTGCCTCGTCGCGGTATGCCGCAATCACATCCCAGTTTTTCAGTTCATCCTTGTATTTGTCGATGATCGGATGCTCCGGGGATACAACCATGTAAGTAACACCGAACAATGTATCGCAGCGGGTCGTGTATACACGAAGCTTATCCTCCTTGCCCTTGATGGAGAAATCCACCTCGGCGCCCTGGGATTTGCCGATCCAGTTCTTCTGGGATACCTTGACGCGCTCAATGTAATCCACGTGATCCAGTCCCTCGATCAGCTTCTCGGCATAATCGGTAATCTTTAACATCCACTCGCTCTTTACCTTGCGGACAACCGGGGCTCCACAGCGCTCGCAGACACCGTTGACAACCTCCTCGTTTGCAAGACCGACCTTGCAGGAAGTACACCAGTTGATCGGCATCTCTTTTTTGTAAGCGAGGCCTGCCTTAAACAGCTTTAAGAAAATCCACTGTGTCCACTTGTAATAGGACGGATCTGTCGTATTGATCTCTCTGTCCCAGTCAAAGGAATATCCGAGTGAATGTAACTGCTCCTTAAAACGCTTCACGTTATTCTCGGTAACGATCTTCGGATGAATCTTATTCTTGATCGCATAGTTCTCGGTCGGCAGACCAAATGCATCCCATCCCATCGGATAAAGTACATTGTATCCCTGCATACGGCGCTTTCTTGCCACAATATCGAGTGCCGTGTACGGTCTCGGATGTCCTACGTGCAGTCCCTGTCCGGACGGATACGGGAACTCCACCAGTGCATAATATTTCGGCTTGCTGTAATCGTCTGTCGCCGCAAAAGCCTTGTTGTCATCCCAGACTTTCTGCCATTTTTTCTCGACAACTTTGTGATTGTAAAGTTCTGACATCTTCTCTCTCCTCATCTTTCATTAACGCTTGAAATAACAAAAAAACTCCGTCTCCCGGCATCTGCCGTAAGAGACGAAGTAACGCTACTCCGTGGTACCACTCTGCTTCGCACCGCGCTATGCGCAGGCACGCACTTATCATTCTTAACGCGAATCACACGCTCTGCCTTACACACCGCTGGCGCTGCCACTGGCTTCCGGCAAAGGACTCAAAGGCGAGTTGGGAACTTCCAAATACCGTCTCACACCATCCGGCGGCTCTCTGTCATTCTTCCGTTCTTAATGCTCCTTCTCACGGTCACATACTTTGATTCATTTTATGCATGAACATGATTTATTTTAACATACTGGATGTATTTGTCAACCGGATTTTGGCATCCACATAAAAAAGAATCTCGCTTGCGAGATTCTCCGCGCGGAGCGTTTTTTATTTCATAGGAAAGTTCCACTTTCACACATGAATGTATCACGGTATTTCCTATGAAATAAAAAATCTGCCGCCGGAAGCACTTCGCACTCCATGCGGCAGATTCTCTATTCTTTTTGCGGATTCATTCTCCGCTCTTAGCTCTTAGTTGTTGATCAGCTTGTCAGCCTCGTTGTTCCAGCTGTAAAGCTTACGGATCTCCTTGCCGACCTGCTCTGACGGATGCTCGGAAGCAAGCTTTCTCATCGCCTTAAAGTGAACCTGTCTTCCTGCCGGAGACATATCCAGTAAGAACTCTTTTGCGAAGGTTCCGTCCTGAATGTCGGAGAGGATCTTCTTCATTGCCTTCTTGGTGTCCTCTGTGATGATCTTCGGTCCGGTGATGTAATCGCCGTACTCAGCGGTGTTGGAGATAGAATATCTCATTCCCTCGAAACCTGACTGGTAGATCAGATCTACGATCAGCTTCATCTCATGGATACACTCGAAGTATGCATTTCTCGGATCATATCCTGCCTCGCAGAGTGTCTCAAAGCCTGCCTGCATGAGTGCGCACACACCGCCACAGAGAACTGCCTGCTCACCGAAAAGATCGGTCTCGGTCTCGGTGCGGAAGGTTGTCTCAAGCACACCAGCTCTTGCTCCGCCGATGCCAAGTGCATAGGCAAGCGCCAGATCCTGTGCCTTGCCGGTCGCATCCTGCTCTACAGCGATCAGGCACGGAGTACCCTTTCCTGCCTGGTACTCGGAACGAACGGTATGTCCCGGAGCCTTCGGAGCGATCATGGTAACATCGACATTCTTCGGCGGTACGATACATCCGAAATGAATGTTGAATCCATGTGCGAACATTAACATATTGCCTTCCTCAAGGTTCGGCTCGATGTCGTTTTTGTAAAGATCCGCCTGCTTCTCATCATTGATCAGGATCATGATGATATCGGCTTTCTTTGCTGCCTCTGCAGCTGTATATACTTCAAATCCCTGCTCCTCTGCCTTCTTCCAGGACTTGCTGCCCTTGTAGAGACCGATAATGACCTTGCATCCGGAATCTCTTAAGTTCAATGCATGTGCATGTCCCTGGCTTCCGTATCCAATGATGGCAATAGTCTTACCATCCAACAGTGAAAGGTTACAGTCTTCCTGATAAAATATTTTTGCTGACATATCTTTTTCCTCCATTTTTTATACATAGTAGCAGCATCTGTGATGTCTGCCGCTCGTTCACAATTAGTATGTATTACAAACTCTGCAGATGTCCGTTTTCGTCGATCATCTTCACATCGGCAGTTCCTCTGGACAGACCGGTAATTCCCGTTCTTGCCAGCTCCAGGATCTCATACCCCTGCAGCAGATCCAGGAATGCATCCAGCTTATCCTGATGCCCGGTAAGTTCAATCACCATGGAATCGTGTGTCACATCAACAATCTTGCCGTGGAAGATCTCTGTCACATTTAAAATCGGCTGGCGCTCCGTATCTCTGGCGCGTATCTTGACCATAATCAGCTCGCGCGTCACAGACGAGCCCGGCTCCAGCTTCTTAATGTCAACCACATCCTCAAGCTTGGCAAGCTGCTTTTCAATCTGCTCTAAAATCTGTTCATCCCCGCTCGCCACAATCGTAATCCGCGTATAGCGCGGATCCGCTGTCACTCCCGAGGAAAAACTGTCAATGTTGTAGCCTCTGCGGCTGAACAGCCCCGAAATATGACTCGTCACACCCGGATTATTCTCGACCAGAAGCGATAATACCTGTCTTCTCATTTAAGAAAACCTTCCTTACTATCTGAAATTACACATCACACTTACCATTGATAATAACAATGTACATTTTTTTTGTCAATATCCGAACAAAAAATGGGTATACCTATTAGGAATACCCAAAATAACTTAAAAACTTCTCAATACTTCCGTAATCATCCAGATAACCGCTGCCGCAGTCAGCCATCCCCCAATCGTGCGGGTGCGCTTCTCGGCCTCCGGCTTACCCCGGTCATCTTTTCTTGTACATGCCCCGGGAGCTGCCACCATGAGCAGCCCCGTGAGCAGAAGAACCATTTGTATCAAACGCATCATAATCTGCTCCCTGTTGCTATATCATAACTCCGGATCCCTCTTTGTTCTTCTCGATAATATGATTGAGTTTGCGGAACGGAATTGCCACTACAAGTCCGATAAACAGTGAAATCAATACATAGATACCGAGCGCTCCGAGATCCTTCCAGTAATCCATCTTATATAGACCGCCGATCGTCTCTCGCATGGCATTCATGCCGTACGGGAACGGCAGATACTTATAGAGCATCTGGTATACCTTCGGCAGCGTCTCAATCGGGAACGTACCGCCGGCACCGGCCACCTGGATTACCATGACCACAATCGCGAGCGCCTCACCGACATTGCCGAATGCCACGGTCAGTGAGTAAATAAACAAGGTAAATACCAGGCTCGCCACAGCGCCTGCCAGCCAGAATAATACCGGGTGATGGCACTGGATTTTAATATAAAACAGGTTGCCCAGAACCGTTAAAAGCGTCTGTGTCTGCCCCACCAGGAAAAAGATCATGTATCTTCCGAAATACTCCTGGTACGGCTTCACATTTTCGACGCCCTCAACCGGATGCACCTTCACGTGAATGATCGCAACCAGAATCAGCGCTCCTACCCAGAGCGCGAGGATCGTGTAGAACGGAGACATCGCCGAGCCGTAGTTTTCAATCTCATAGATACCGACCGTCTCCAGATTTACCGGGGAAGAAATAAAGGCTCCCAGCTCCTCCGGATTACTCTTTACGATTTCAAGCAGCTCCTGATACTGGTCATTCTGCTGTAAGCTTACCAGATCCGCCGTGACGCTGTTTAGCTTGGCGAGAAGCTCCTGCGCCATGGACAGTGATCCGCCAAGGCTGTTGCTTCCACGCTCAAGCGTGCTTTGATAATCGGAAAGTGCATTCTCCACACCGTTAAAATCGGCATCTACGCCGTCTAAAATACCCGCTGCGGCAATCATGGATTGCTGCATGGAGCTCATTGTGTTCTCTAACTTCGGCTTGACATTGTAAGCAAAATCATTGCGCAGTCCATCGACCGCTTTCTGGCAGTTTGCAATCTCCGTCACAATTTTATTACTGAGATTCCTTACCGTCTCCATCGATGTATCGGCATTGTTCTCCAGCGCTGTCAGGTCCGCAGTGATGGTATCCAACTGCGTCCGGATCGCATTGATCTGTGCCTGTATATCCTCCGGCGCCGTATCCTCCCACCCGGATACCGAATTATCAAACAGCTGTCTCACGTATGGCATCATCGCCGATAAGCCCTGTACCGTGACAGAAGTGCCCTGGGAATACTCCGAGAGACGGTTTAACGCATTGGTGATGACGGACGACACATTATTTAGCGAATCGTTCATCATGTCAAAGCTGTACGACACCATATCCGCCGTCGAACTCACCGTGCTGTTGCCCGCAACCAGCAGACTCTCCATGCTGTTGATGGATGCCTGACCGTTGGAAACCATGTTGTTCACATTCGGAAGCATGGTCTGACTCGCCTCCACAATACTCTGGGCGGAATTCATAATGCTGACAAACGAGTTCAATATATTGATGTAGCTCTGCAGGTCGCTGCTTAAATTATTGAGTCTTACCAGAACACTCTCCGTCGGATCGGAATCTTCCGCATCCACATCCGAGAGGGCGTTCGTCACCTTCATCGTGGTCTCTGCAAGCGTGCTCACCACCGTGCTGTTCACCTGCTCCTGCACAGCCGTCTTGGCCTTCTGTGTGATCTTGGAGGCAATGGCGTTCTTCTTGGCATTCTCATAATAGATAATATCCGGATGATCCACCTCTCCGCCGAGGAAACTGATCATATCTTCCGTAAAATTCTCCGGAATGATGAGCGCCGCATAATAACTTCCGTCATAGACGCCGTCGATCGCCTCATCGGTCGTATCCGTAAACACCCAGCCCATCGTCGTGTTCGACTCAAGCGCAGAGATGACACTGCTTCCGACATTTACACTGTTCCCTAAAATTGTGACTCCCTCGTCGTCCGACGCCACCGCGATCTTAAGATTTCTGGTTGCGGACGGTCCGTACGGATCCCAGTTTGACAAAATATTAAACCATGCATACAAAGACGGCAGAATACAGAGTCCCAGGATCACAACGACAGCCACCACGTTGGTGCTGATGCGCTTGACATCGGCGAAAAAAATCTTAAATATATTACGCATTCTCCTTCACCCCCGTGTCCGCATCTTTCTGTGCATCTGCATCTTCTACAGCCTGTGCATCCGCATCCTTTTGTTTCTCTGTCTCTTCCACAGTCTGTGCCTTTTCCACAGTCTGCGTTTCTTCCCCGGATGCCTTAGTCTCAATCAGCCGGGTCTCCGCCTCTGAGTTTAATCCGTCGTCAATCCTCTGAATCACATTTCTGAGATTTCCCGGAACATTATCAATCTCCAGTCCGATGAGGGAATCCACGCGTCTCCCCTCGTCGTTGATCTCGCTTAACTTTTCCTGAAGGTTATAGTCCATATACTCCACCAGAATCAGATAGGCTGCCAGCAAAAACAGCGATACAATCCACAGAATCAGAAACACAACCTTATTGCTCTCTGTCCAGAACAGAAGGAACAGGAAGATCAACGGAATAATAATAATACACTTTAAACCGATACTGATTCTCTTTTGATTCTTCTCGTGAATCTTGCGCTCATACGTCACGAGCATCTCATACATCTGTTCGTATTTTTCTTTCTTTTCCATAAAATCTCCCATTTCCTACATCATTTCCGTATCTTCCATACGCTTTTCTACAAAATGATTGATCTTCACAAACGGAAGCCGGATCACAAGACCAATCAGAAGCGCCGCCACCGCAAAAAGCAGCAGTTCTCCCAGATACTTCATATAATCGCTTCCGTACATACCGCCAATCGTCTCACGCATTGCGTTGATGGCATACGGGAACGGGAAGAAAATATAAATCTTCTGATAAATCTCCGGAAGCGTCTCAATCGGGTACGTTCCGCCGGAACCTGCAATCTGGATAACCATGACTACGACCGCCGCCGCCTTGCCGACGTCGCCGAAAGCCAGCGCCATCGCATAGATAAACAGCGTAAAGGTAAAGCTTGCCAGTGCTGCCGTCAGCCAGAATAAGCCCGGATAGAGGATCTGGCAGTGGAGCAGATAAATATCTCCCAGAACAATAATCGCCGCCTGGATCTGCCCACACACAAAGAACAGCAGATATCTTCCGAAGAACAACTGATAGGACTTCGGGTTGGAAAGCCCTGCGGTATCCGGCTTCACTTTGATCAGTGCCACCAGAATCGTTCCTCCTACCCAGAGGGCAAGCACGGAATAGAACGGTGTCATCGCCGATCCGTAATTTGCAATCGCGTAGATCTCCTGTGTCGTCACCTGTACCGGTTCTGCAAAGAAGGCGCCGTAATCCTCCGGATCACCCTGCAAAAACTTCAGCAGTGCATCTACTTTTTCATCATCTTCCGCACTCTCCAACCGGTTGATCAGTTCCGTCAGCTTTGTGCTCACATTGTCAATCACGGTCTGGATCTGCTCAAGGCTCTCCGTCGTGTTGCTGACCGTTGTCTGAATTCCGTCAAACACCACGCCCATATCATTTACTGCGGTATTTAAGTTATCCAGAAGCTTTGTCACATTGCCGAGCATCTGCGATACACTGTTTAACACTCCGTCCATCTGCGGAACAAGACTGTTGGTATACATATTCTTCAGATTGGTGATCGACTCGCTGCAGTTGTTTAACACCTGTGTCACGCTTGCCACAGAGCTGTTCACCATATCCGCAACAATCTGACCGGAGCCGTCTGTACCACCGCCCTGCTGGAGCAAAGCATTTAATGCATTCTGAATATCCTCAGCACCATTGTTCATGCTGTTTAAGGTATTTAAGATCTCCTGGATCTGCTGATTGATCTGCTGGTTCACCTCGTCCGACACAATCGAACCTGTACCCTCCGTGGAGCCTGTTCCTTCTGTGGAACCTGTACCCTCCGTGGAGCCTGTTCCTTCCGTGGAGCCTGTGCCCTCCGTGGAGCCTGTGGTTCCCGATGAATTTGCCGCCTGATCTGCCAGACTCTTCTTCAACTGGTTTAACTGTCGGATCAGTTCCGCCGTATCGGTTGCCGTCTTGTTCAGATTGTCTGCCGTAGACTGCGCATTCTGCGCCAGGTTCGCGTTGTTGATATCCGTTGTGATGGAATTGATCGAATGATTGATGCCATCCAGTGTCGTCTGCACATTGCTGCTGAAATTCTCCAGTGAAGTTTTCGTGGAATTCAGATTGCTCTGCGAATTCTGGAAACTCTTCTCGCCATTCTGAATCTGGCTACTGAGCTTCGGCAGTTCTCCGTCTGCGGTTTTGATCTCTGCCTCCAGCACTGCATTCGCCGAAATAAACTCATCAATCATATCACTGTAACCGATCAGATTGTTGTTCAGGTTGGTCAGTTTGCCCTCAAATTCGCTGAACACATCCTGATTCTCCATCTCAGAGGACAGTTCGTTCGTCTGTGTAAAAATGGTACTTGCAACCACCTCGATAAACTTCTCGTTGATGCTCTGCTTTACCGTCGATACAGCGGTATCCGTAATCTTGGTTGCAACCGCATTCCGTTTTTCATTCTCATAATATGTGATCGTCGGATTCTTAAAGTTCTCCTTGAACACATTATACATACTGTATGTAAAGCTATCGCTGATGATGACAGCCGCATAATAATCTCCGTTCCTGACACCTTCAAGTGCGGCATCCGAATCCTCAAGGAACACCCATCCGATCTTGGTATTCTCCTTCAGTTCCTCCACAACTTCATTGCCCATGTTCTCTGTCGTTCCATCCGAAAGGGTGTATCCTTCATCCTCCGACACGACCGCAATCTTGATATTGGAAGTATTCGCATAAGGATCCCAGTTTGAATAGATGTTAAACCATGCATACAGCGATGGAATGACACAGAGTCCCAGCGCAATAATCATTGCGAATGGATTCTTCACCAGTCCCTTAATGTCTTTTGCAAAAATACGCCATATATTCTTCATATAAATATTCCCGTTTCCCTTTCGTAGTTCCCTTTGCGTTCAAAAATCGCTAATATTATACCGTATTTTACCGCAAATTGGAACATACAAAATTCAGATGCTGTATATATACCGATACAAAAAAAACCTATCTCATATGGGTTGTCCCACATACGAGATAGGTTCTGTCTGCTGTTCCTTAAGCTACCTTGCTCTTAGCCAGCTCTGCCAGTGCTGCAAATCCCTGTGCGTCGTTTACAGCCATCTCTGCTAACATCTTGCGGTTGATGTCCACACCAGCTACCTTTAATCCGTGCATCATCTGGCTGTAAGAAATACCATTCATTCTTGCAGCTGCGTTGATACGTGCGATCCATAACTGACGGAACTGTCTCTTCTTCTCTTTTCTGCCTGCATAAGAACTTGTTAAGGCTCTCATGACAGACTGCTTTGCTACACGATACTGCTTGGAACGTGCGCCTCTGTAACCCTTTGCTAATTTTAATGTTCTATTATGCTTTTTCTTAGCGCCTAATCCGCCTTTTACTCTTGCCATTTTGCATTCCTCCTTAACTTATTCCTATAAATATGGTAAAATCTTCTTCATGTTCTTAACGTTTGTTGCATCGGTCATTGCCGGCTTACGAAGATTTCTCTTGTTCTTGGTTGTCTTCTTGGTTAAGATATGTCTCTTGTAAGCTTTATTTCTTTTTAACTTTCCTGTTCCTGTTACTTTGAAACGTTTTGCAGCTGCTCTGCTGGTTTTCATTTTTGGCATGATATGTTCCTCCTTAATTATGATTTTTTCTCTGCCAACACCATGCTGATGCTTCTACCTTCAACTTTTGGTGCTTTTTCCACTACTGCTATTTCGCCGAGGCTTGCGGCAAAATCATCCAAAATGTGCTTGCTCGCATTCATATGAGCCATCTCACGTCCGCGGAAGCGCAATGTGATCTTCACCTTGTCTCCCTTGCTAAGGAACTTCTTCGCAGCGTTCATTTTGGTGTTCAAATCGTTTGAATCGATATTTGGCGACAAGCGAATCTCTTTGATCTCAACCACTTTCTGCTTCTTTCTGGCTTCCTTTTCCTTGCGTGCCAGTTCATATCTGTACTTGCCGTAGTCGATAATCTTGCATACAGGTGGCTTTGCGGTTGGAGCAATCTTCACCAGATCAAGCTCTGCCTCTTCCGCCAGCTTCATTGCTTCGCGTGCTGACATAATGCCAAGCTGTTCTCCGTTCTCTCCGATCAGACGAATCTCCTTGTCTCTGATCTGTTCGTTAATCATTAACTCGCTAATGGTATCGTACCTCCAAATAAAAAAGTGGATAGGCAGACTATCCACTAAACATTCAAACCCGGAACATGATATGTTCGCAATACTTTGAAATATGAACCATGAGTCACGTATTTGTGCTCCGGTGAGAGTGGATACTCTACTTTGTTTTCTAACAACTATTTAAACTTATCACACACACGTATCCGTGTCAAGTGTTTTTTATTATTTTTCACTGGTGTTGTCGCTGATCATCTTGCGGATCGCCGCCTGCTCCTCCTGTGATACCAGGCTTTTGACATCAAGCATCACAATCAGCTCCTTCTGGCAGGAAGCCACATCATTAAAACAGCACTGCTGTCCGCTCATCAATGTCGGCATCGGAAGCACTCTGGAATCTTCCACGTCCACAATTTCCTTTACCTTTTCCACCTCAAGCGCCAGCTTCATGCCGCCCACATTGACAACCACAAGGTTGTCCACCGCAATGTTCCCCAGTCCAAATCTGGATGCAAGGGAGAACACCGGCAGGATCTCTCCGTGAAGGCGGATGATGCCTCTGATATTGGCAGGAGAAGTCGGTACAACCACGACATTCATCTTACTCTCAATGGATTCCACGTTCTCAAGTGATATTCCATAATCCATTCCCGTTAATGTAAATGTCAGCAGCTGCATGTGACTTCCCCCTGTTCTGAATCTTTTCTTCCTGCTATTATATCTCTTTTCTTCCGGTTCGGCAACCGCAGAATCTGTCAATTTTTAATTTTTTAATACAAACTTTCCAATCAGCTCATCCAGTGCAATCGCCTGCGCAGACAACTCCTCACTCGTTGCAGAGGATTCCTGTGCCGTTGCGGAATTGGACTGTACGACCTCGGAAATCTGGTTGACTCCCTCCTCCGCCTGTTTCATGGCTTCTGCCTGATCCTTGGAATTATCGCTCAAGCGCTTGGAAGTCTCCGCAATCTGCTTGATTCCCTCAATTACCTCTTCAAGAGACGTGGACACACGCTCTACTGCCTGATTGCCCTCTTCAATTTCTTTGAGGGAAGCCTCAATCAACTCTCTGGTGTCCACCGCAGACTGTGTACTCTGCTCTGCCAGCTGCCGGATCTGCTCTGCAACGACAGCGAATCCTCTTCCTGCCTCGCCGGCACGCGCAGCCTCAATGGAAGCGTTTAAGGACAACAGGTTCGTCTGTGACGCAATATTCTCTATATCTGTAATAATGTTTCCAATCTTGTTGGAAGATTCGTTGATGCGGCTCATGGTATCAATCATGGACTGCATCTGATTCTTGCTCTGATCCGCTTCACCTGCATACTGCCTTGCCTGCTGGTAAGATTCCTCTGCCTGCTCCGCGGTCTTCTGGATATTCTCTGTAATGCTTGTGATGGTCGCCTGTAGTTCTTCCACAGCTCCTGCCTGATCCGTTGCGCCCTCCGCCAGACTCTGAGATGCCTCTGCAAGGTTGCCGGAACCGGCAGAAACCTGGTTTGCCGCATCTTCGATTGATGTCAGCGTCTCTATCATCTGATCGCGCAGAACGCGCATCGCCACAATCAATTTTTCAAAATCAAGCGTATAACCGTCCTTGTGCTCCGACTGCACTGCGTAATTGCCCTGTGACATCAATCCGAGAATTCTTCCCGCATCATTGATGATAAGATTCAGCTTATCTGCCATGTCTGCCGCCTCACGCGCCATGTCTGCGACCTCATCCTGCGTGGAAACCTCCGGGAACGGAGTAGAAAGATCTCCCTGTGCAAACGTTTTAAACCGCTCGCCAAGTGCCTCAAGCGGTCCGGAGATTCCCTTTGCCACCTGATTGCCAAGCTTGTTGGCCATAACCATTGCCAGAGCTGACACTGCCACAATCACAATCGCAAGAATCACGCTGACTGCCGTCAGAGTGGAGGACAAGCGGTCTCCCTCCGTCACTTTCGTATTCATCAGTTCTATCATATCTGCATAGATATCTTCGTAGATCGGATCCAGACTTTCCTTCATCTGCTGCTGTGCCGCTGTGGACTGTGTAGCATCGGTGGTTGCACCCTGCTCGATGATCGGTTCCTCCGCTGCCCAGTATTGCTGCAGTTTATCTGAAATCTGCTGGTAGAGTGCCTTTTCCTCGCTCGTCGTTACTACATCCCCAACGGTTGCGAAGTAATTCTCGAACTTTGCTTTCTGTTCGTCATGTTCTGTCATGGCATCATCCACCAGTCCCTGCTCATCAAATCCGATGATTCCTCTGGTCGCTGATCTCGTGTTGGCAAATGTGATCATCGCCTTGCCGATATCTCCCTGTGAAAAACCATAATTCACAAGTGCGCTGGAATAACGGTTCGACATCACAAGCATCGCTGCCAGCCCGACTACCGCTCCTATGGCAGTGATTGCCGCCACCATAACAAATGCTTTTGTCAGTCTCTCTTTGATTCGTAAATTTTCAAACAATTTCGCTCCTCCTGTGTGCTGTATTCTCTACATCCGTGTATATTTTTTAGTACCTTTATATTATAGTTCTATTTTACTACGTGTTCAACTGGTTTCCATATTTTTTGACAAATGTGATTTTTTTCTCTATGATTAGTCTGAATTAGATTATCTGAAGAGAGGATTTTACCATGGAACACCGCATCATAGATCTTCATGTCCACTCCACCGAGTCGGACGGCACCCTTACTCCCACCGAGATCGTATCTGCCGCAAAGGCTGCCGGTCTGTCCGCCTTTGCGCTCACAGATCACGACACCGCGGCAGGTGTCTCTAAAGCTGCTCCCGCCGCTGCCGCCTGTGGTATTGAATTAATCCCCGGCATCGAGCTTTCCACGGAATATGAGCTGCCCACCAGAGCCGGCGGCGGAAAAGAAGTCCATATCGTCGGTCTCTACATTGATCCGGAGCACCCGCTCCTTATCGAGAAAACAAACGAGTTCCGCCGCTGCCGTGATGCGCGCAATGAAAAAATAGTGGCTGCCCTGCAGCGCGAAGGCTTTTCCATTACCACGGAAGCACTCCTTGCTGCCAATCCCGACAGTGTCATCACGCGCGCAAATATCGCACGTTTTCTCTACGACAGCCATCAGATCAGGAGCGTCTCGGAGGCGTTTGAAAAATATATCGGCGACGGCTGCAAATGCTATGTCGGCCGCTTTAAAGTCTCCCCGATGGAGGCAGTCGAACTGATCCACGCCGCAGGGGGCATCGCTGTATTAGCCCATCCGCTGCTCTACCACATGAGCCAGACGACCTTGCAGCATCTGATCGACGAGTTAAAAGAAGTCCACCTTGACGGCATCGAGGCGATCTACTCGACCTACACCACCGGCGAGGAACAGTACGTCAAGCGGCTTGCAAAAGAGAACAGTCTTCTCATCAGTGGAGGCTCCGACTTCCACGGCACCAACAAACCCACAATTCAGATCGGGACCGGACGCGGGCATCTCTACATTCCCTATTCCATTCTTGAAACCATCAAAGAACACCTCCGCGCATAAAGGCAGAAGAAAGGACTGTCGCATCGGGAATAGCCAGTTTGCCTTGAAGCGATAAGGAATATTATAAGAAGCACACCACGCAGATTTCAGCTGGAAATGCAGATGGAACATTCGTTTGAGAAAAATGTGAGCATTTCTTCCTGCTGGATGTTTGCATCGGATTCCGTGTCTCTTCCACGTTTGGACACTTCCGGAGTGTGTCCGACAAGTCACAGACAATGAGCGGACTTCCTGGTGTCCCTAATGATGCCGCTTCACAGACAATATAAAACCGCGCGAACCGAAACTCGTTGGCATCTGCTATTGAAAATACGGCAGATGCCAATTCAAACATCGGCTTCGCGCGGTTATGTTTTGTTCAGCGGCATCCATAAGGGACACACACGAAAGTCCTAAAATTGTCTGCTGACTTGCGGACACAGTCCGTAGAGTGTCCAAACTTGGAAAGACACGGATTATCGCGGATGCAAGCATCCGGCGGGTTAGAAATGCCACATTTTTTGAACAGAATTTCCATTTGCATTTTCATCTGAAATCCCAAAGTGTGCTTCTTATAATATTCCTTATCGACTCAAGGCAGCTGCCCGCCCGATGCAGCAGTCCCTCCTTTTACAGGATAAATCGCTCGATCACCTCGGCGATCGCATTGTGATTGTTGTCGTGCTCCGTCACGTAATCCGCTGCGGCTTTCACCTCCGGCGTGGCATTCTTTACCGCTACCCCGATATGCGCCGCATTAAGCATTGCAATATCATTCTCCTCATCTCCCACCGCTACCGTACAGTCTAGCGGAAGATTCAGCATCTTCGTAAGACAGGACACACCGGTTCCCTTGCTGGTATCAAGCGGACAGTATTCCAGATACTCTCTGCAGGAGAAAAAGCTGGTACATTTTCCCTTTTCCCATTCCAGATTCTTCTCGCGGAACCGCGCGAGACGCCCCGTATTTTTTAAATCAATCATGAGAACCTTCTGCGGCTCCTCCTCCAGCAGATCCAGCACATTCGCCGAAAGCTTGTAGGAAAGTCCTGTTTTTTTCCGGTAATACTCAAGCTCTGCCGTATGCCTTGTGGTAATAATCTCGGTATTATTATAGGTCTGCGCATAAATTCCCGCCTTGGAGGCTCTCTCAAAAAGTTCCTGCGTCACTTCAATCGGGAGCGAGCGCTTTAACAGCACACGATCCGCGGCACAATCGTAGAGTACCGCCCCGTTAAAAGCGATCATATAACAGCCCGGCCGTGTCAGTTCCAGTTCTCTTGCAACCGCCCTGCCGCTCTCCACCGGACGTCCGGTGGAGAGTACAATGTCGTGCCCGGCAAGAAGCATTTTCTGGATGGCGGCCCGGTTTTCTTCGGATACTGTTTTGTCGTCAGAGAGCAGCGTCGCATCCAGATCAACAAACAAAATCTTGTGATTCATACTCATTCCTCCCATCCTGCTCTTAGCCCATCATATGTCCTGCGACGTTCCTACTCTGCCGGTTCTGCCGGGACAAATACACGCTCGCGGTAGACATGATCCGTCTTTGGCACCGCCGCAACCGCCTCCTCGCAGAACTGCTTCTGGGAATTGACAAGCACTTTCCCTCTTCTGTCTATTTTCTCATATTCCCCGTCCGGCTTTAACACGTGTGCTTTTGTGTTGTCCGCAAGCTCCACATCCAGAATATGCTTTACCTTTTCTTTTAACGTATCGTCCAGCACCGGGAACAAAATCTCCACACGGCGGTCCAGATTTCGCGGCATCCAGTCCGCGCTTCCCATATAGAATTCCTCCTCCCCGTCATTTAAGAAGAAGAAAATACGGCTGTGCTCCAGGAAATTCCCGACAATGGAACGCACATGGATATTCTCGCTGATTCCCGGGATTCCGACCTTTAAGCAGCAGATTCCGCGGACGATCAGTTCGATCTTTACACCTGCCGCCGACGCCTCGTAGAGCGCGGCAATAATGCCCTCGTCGCACAGGGAATTCATCTTGGCAACGATTCTCGCCGGCTTTCCCTCTCGCGCATGCTTTGTCTCACGCGCAATCAGGTGCATAAAACGGGTGCGCAGCCAGATCGGCGCCAACACCAGTTCGTTCCAGGAAAGCGGTTCGGAATATCCAGAAAGCATATTAAACACCGCGGTCGCATCCTCCCCAATCGCCTCATTGCAGGTAAAGATTCCGCAGTCCGTGTAGAGCTTTGCCGTGGAATCATTGTAATTGCCGGTTCCAAGATGCACATAGCGCCTGATGCCATCTTCCTCGCGGCGCACGACAAGCGCAATCTTGCTGTGCGTCTTAAGACCGACCAGACCGTAGATGACATGGCAGCCCGCCTGCTCTAACTTCTTCGCCCACACAATGTTATTTTCCTCGTCAAACCGTGCTTTCAGCTCCACGAGCACCGACACCTGTTTCCCGTTCTCCGCCGCCTGCGCGAGAGATGCGATGATCGGTGAATTGCCGCTGACACGGTAGAGCGTCTGCTTGATGGCAAGAACGTCCGGATCCGACGCCGCCTGCCGGATAAAATCGACCACAGGATCAAACGTCTCATACGGATGATGCAGCAGAATGTCGCCGCCCCGGATTGCCTCAAAGATATCCTCCCCCGGCTCAATCTCCGGCACGCGCTGTGGCTTATACGGTTCGTAGCGCAAGGAATCGCACCCGGAGATCCCGTACATCTTCATCAGAAATGTCAGGTCAATCGGTCCGGATATCTGAAAAATATCCTCCTCCGCCACTTTCAGTTCATCCTTTAAAAAGCGCAGCAGCTTCTTGTCCACGGAAGCTTCCACTTCCAGACGGATGACTTCTCCCCACTGTCTCTTTTTTAACTGTTTCTGGATCTCTTTTAAAAGGTCTGCCGCCTCGTCCTCATCGATCGGCAGATCCGCGTTACGCATGACGCGGTACGGATGTGCGCAGAGCACATGGTAGTTTAAAAACAGCTTATCAATATTTTTCTCGATAATCTGCTCCAGGAGAATAAAGGTGCGTCCCTCCACCTCCCCGGAATCCTCCGACGTATCTGCCGGGATCGGCACCAGGCGAGGCAGTACCCCCGGCACTTGCACCGTTGCAAATTCCACCGCGTCCTTATGCTTTTCATCCTTCTTGCTGGAAAGCAGCGCCGCGATGTTGAGCGTCTTATTGCGGATCAGCGGGAACGGGCGCGATGCGTCCACCGCCATCGGCGTCAATACCGGATAGACGTCCTCCTCAAAGTAGCGGTCCACGTACGCCGCCTGCTCAGCCGTCAGTTCCTCGTATTTTTCAATAATGTGTATTCCGTTGGCTGCCATCAGCGGAACGAGGGAGCGGTTATACGTGTTGTACTGGCTCTCGACGAGTTTTCTGGTCGCCGTGTTGATCCGGTCGAGCTGCTCCGATGCCGTCATGCCCGCAATATCCCGCTTGCGGTAGTCCGCATGTACCATATCCTTTAACGACGCGACCCGGACCATGAAGAATTCGTCCAGGTTCGACGACGTGATGCTCACGAATTTGAGCCGCTCTAACAGCGGAATACTCTTATCCTTTGCCTCGTTGAGCACGCGGGCGTCAAACTTCAGCCAGCTTAGCTCTCTGTTCTCGTAATATTCCGGCAAATGGAATTCGTTTTTCTTTTCTTTTTCCATGTATCATCCCTCCACGTCCTTACGAATAGACACGTTTTTCCTTCACGACCGGCTTGATGCTGAAAATGCGCTCAAAATAAGCCGTCTTGGAAGCAAACAGCGCCTTCTCCAGCGCAATGTCCTCATCCGTCTCGATCGTAATGATCAGTTCTTTGTCACGAAGCTGTGCTTTTACGTTTTTAAACTTCTGTTTGTGGCTGCGATCCATCGCATTGGAAACGCGCAGAATGGCGGATAACTTTGCCACCGTAAGAAAACTCTGCTGGTCGAGCCGGTCCGCTACAGCCTCATAATCGGCAAGCGGATAGCTGTTGTAGAGCACTGTCCCCGCAACGATCTCACGCTCCAGATGCGACAGTCCCATAATTTCCGAGGACATGATGATGTCGTATGCGCACTGCGGGGCATTGGCAAAGCTGATATATTTTCCGCAGTCATGCAAAATCGCCGCGACCTGCAGCAACAGCCGCTCTCTCTTTCCGAGACCGTGCTGTTTTTTCATCGTGTCAAACAGAAGCATCGCCATCTGGGTCAGCGCTTCAATGTGCGGTGAATAGCTCATGTAACGTCTCGAGAGACTTTCCGCGGCTGAGATAATATCCTCATCAAAATCATGCGTAGGCTTATAGATACGGTTTTTCTGCGCGTAGTCGCAGGCGATTCCGTCGCTGACAATCACGCCCGGCGCCCACAGTTCCTTTGCGCCCAGCCCCCTCGCCATGCACTTGCAGATGATGATATAGGGCACGATCAGCGGGTCGTTCTCGTTGGAGAGTCCCAGTTCCTCCGCGATCTCCTCCAGGCTCTTCCTGCCGAGCTGCTCCATGTACTGGACGAACTTCTCAATCGACACGGTATTCTTGTCGCGGTTCTTCTCGAGGCGGCATACCAGTTCCGCGATATAATCGCCGATCACAATCAGGTATTCAATCTCCTGATTTTCCAGATACATTGCCTTGAAGACTTCCATCTCCTTTACCACCATCTCCTCGATCTGCAGTTCATACTGCGCCAGGTTCCGGCTCTTTTTGGCAAGCTGTTCCCGCATGCGCATGGTGCCGAGTCCCAGATGCTGGGTGGTCAGCACCTTTCCCTTTGAGAACACGGTAATCTGAAGTCCCGATCCACTGACGTCCACCACCGCTGCGCTTCTGCCGATGAAATGCTCAAACTCCTCGCGCATCGCCACCGACTTGTAGCTGATAAAACGGTGCTCCGAGTTACTCAACACATGTACGGTCAGACCGGTGCGCAGCCTGATCTGATCCAGAATAAAAAGTTCATTGTCCACGTCGCGGAGCACCGCCGACGCATACGCCTCGTACGCATCCACCCGGTACTCTTTCATGATCTGCGCAAATTCCCGCAGGGTATCGCAGAGTGCCTCCACCAGCTCGTATCCGATGCTGCCCTTGGAGTACGCATCCGCCCCCAGCTCGATTCTGCTGCGCACATAGTCGATATCGCGTATTTTTTTCTTGGCAGACAATTCAAATATCTTGAGGCTCACTTCATACGAACCGATATAAATTGCCGCAAACGTATGGATTGCCATAAATCCGCCCTCCTCTTTATTGTTTTCCAAGCAGATAATTGATAAACTGCTGTGCCGTTCTTCCCGAAAGTCCTCCGTGGACAAGCTCCCACTTGTTTGCCTCAAGAAGCAGCGCCTCCTGCTCCATCCGCACGCCATATTTCTCCGCGAGCGTCGTGACAATCTTCTGGAACTCCTTCTTATCCGGCGCGCCGTAATAGATCGTCACGCCGAACCGCGCATAAAGTGAAAGCTTTTCCTGCACCGTGTCGGAAGTGTGCATATCCTCCCGCACCTCTTCCTTGTCCGAGAACTTCTCACGGATCAGATGTCTGCGGTTAGAGGTCGCATAAATTAACACATTGTCCGGCTTTTTCTCCAGACCGCCCTCAATGACCGCCTTCAGATACTTATATTCAATCTCAAATTCCTCGAACGAAAGATCGTCCATATAGATGATAAACTTGTAGTTGCGGTTCTTGATCTGTTCAATCACATCATTCAGGTCACAGAACTGATGCTTGTAAACCTCAATCAGGCGGAGGCCTCTGTCGTAATACTGGTTGGCGATCGCCTTGATGCTTGTGGACTTTCCGGTTCCCGCATCACCGTACAGCAGACAGTTGTTGGCTTCCTTCCCGCTCACAAACGCCTCCGTATTGTCGACCAGCTTCTGCTTTGCAAGCTCGTAGCCGACCAGATCATCCAGCTTTACATGCGCGATATTGGTGATCGGAATAATCTGTGCCCCGTCATCTGTGTGTCTGACGCGGAATGCCTTGTGCAGACCCAGTTTTCCGACTCCGAATTCCCCGTAAAATGCCGTGACCGCCTGTTTAAATTCTTCTGCATCCGCCGCTGCCTCCAGATGACGGCAGAGCTCTGCAATCCGGTCTCTGATCCGCTTGTTGAACAATTTTCCCGCGTCCGCGGTCTCCTCATAGTGCAGCAATGCGTCCATGCAGTCCACGGAAAAATAGTTGCCGAGCACCGAAAGGTCAAAGTCAAACAACTCTTTCATGATGGCAAAATCGTGCCGCGCCACCTCGTTGATGGAGCCTTTTACCTCCCCGCGGATCTCGCACGCCCTGCTGTATGCATTCTCGTTATTCACAAGCAAAAAAGCCAGGAAATTGTGCCAGAGATTGCCGGAAAATCCATGGCTGACCGCAAGCTCCATCAGTTTTTTGAGGCATTCATAGAATAATCCCTCAACATCTTCTTTATTATAGTATTCATTCTGATAGTTCTCCATGACCCAGGTAAAGTCATAGAATAACTGCTCGTTTTCAAAATCCCTGTAGAGGATCAGATTCTTCGTTGTCTTCATCTTCCCACATTCCTCACTTTACGCTTCGTAATTCCCCAGAATCTGCAGTCTGGTCGTCTCTTCCGACAATCCCCGCAGTGCATTCTGCACCGCCGGATCGTTCAGATTCCCCTCAAAGTCTACAAAGAACCGGTATTCCCAGTTGCGCTCCGGCAGCGGTCTGGACTCGATGTGATCCATGTTGATCCCGTTATAGATCAGATGGGACAGCATGTGGTAGAGAGAACCGGTCTCATGCGCTCCCTCAAAGCAGATACTGATCTTATTCGCCTTTCTGGTAAACACATGCTTTCCCGTCACGATGATGAATCTGGTTGCATTCTGCTTGTTGTCCTGAATGCCTTCCTCCAGTACATCAAGACCGTAGATCTCCGCCGTAAGACGGCTTGCAATGGCAGCTTTGTGCCGCATACCGTCCTCCCTAACTTTCTGTGCCGCCATCGCGGTATTTTTTAAGCTGTGCTTCTCCCACTCCCGATGCCCTTCTAAGTATCTCGCACACTGCATCAGTGCCTGCGGATGCGAGTATACATCCGTGATATCGGAAAGCTTCGCTCCCGGCACGCCAAGCAAGGCATGTTCGATCTTGATAATCTGCTCGCCCACGATGCAGTGTCCATACTCCACCATGAGATCATAATTCTCGGAGACAATCCCTGCAGAGGAATTCTCAATCGGCAGCACCGCATAATCCGCGTCCCCGCTGGCGATCGCCTCCATGGCGTCCCTCCAGGTCTCCACATGATAGCTGTTCCCCGCATCCTCACCGAAATACTGCTTTAACGCGAACTGCGTGTAGGCGCCCTCCGTCCCCTGAAAGACAATACGCGCATTTTTATAATTCAGCGCATCCAGCTCTTCAAAATCCGGTTTTTCATATATGCCGTGCTCCGTCATCAGCTGATACTGGCGCTTTCTGCTGATCGACATGATCTGCTCAAACAGCTCCCGGATTCCGTGCCGGTTGAACGCGCTGTCGCCGAGCGCCGAAAGCGTTGCAAGCTTTTCCATTTCACGGTCTTTGTCAAAAACTTTTTTGCCCGTCTCTATCTTATATTCCGCCACCTCGCCCGCAATCTGCATCCGCTGCTGATACAGCGCAACAATCTGCTTGTCAATGACATCAATCTCATCTCTCAACTCTAATAGATTCTTCATAGTGCTCCTCACCGTCTGATTTCCTTATTCATATCAGGCAGATCCGCTCTTTGCGGGACTTCGCCTTAGTTTATAATATAGTACATTAACGTGCTGATGACAAGAGAGCCCTTGCAAGTTATTAGACGAAAATGTTATAATTTCTATGATTATATTTTATCGGCATTTCAGACGAAAGAAGGAATCATTCCATGAAAAAAAAGATTTCCATTATCATTGCTGTCATCGTCGTTATCGCACTTATCGCAGCGGCTGTCATTTTCCACTATCTCTCCAACCGGACTCATTTTAATGAGGGTTACGTGAACGGCAACACCGCTGGCAACCTCTACAACGGCGGTCTCTTCTGCGAATACGACGGCACGGTATATTTTTCCAACCCGTCCGACGGCGGGAAGCTGTATTCGATGTCTCCGGACGGAAGCAATCTGGCAAAGCTCTGTGATGACACGGTATCCTACATCAATGCGGACGAACATTATCTCTACTATGTGCGCAACAATCCGGGAGCAACGGGCGCCGCTCTCTCCTTTCTCTCGGTCAACACCGACAGTCTCTGCCGCATTGACAGGGAAGGCGGCGATGACTCCGTTCTGATTCTGGATTCGGCGCCGTGCCTTTACGCTTCCCTCTACGGGAATTATATTTACTATATCCGCTACGATGAATCCGAGGGTTCCACGCTTTATAAGGTAAAAATCGACGGTTCCGACTGCAAGCAGGTCGACACCGCTCCCGACTTTACCTGCTCGGCCAACGGCGAATATATGTATTACAACGGAACCGACAGCGATCACTATATCTGGCGGCTCAATACCACGGACGACTCAAAGGGCATGCTCTACGGCGGGAACTGCTATATGCCGACTGTCATAGACGATACCACCGCCTATTTCATGGACTGCGACAGCAACTACGCGATCGCCCGCACAGATCTTAGCACCGGCGAGAAGACACTTCTGTCCGAGGACCGCGTGGACTGGTACAACCTCTACGGAGATTACATCTACTTCCAGAAAAATGATTCCGAGCATCCGTGTCTCGGATTCATGCGCACGGACGGAAGCGGCTACACCACACTGTTTGAGGGAAACTTCAAGGATATTACAATCACTTCCGAATATGTATACTTCCGTGATTTTTCCACAGATCAGAGCTACTGCGTTCCGCTCGGCTCCTCCGCCGCCCCGGTCGCCTTTGATCCGGGCGTCGTCGAAGACTGATGCAGCATAGAATTGCCGCAATAAGCATAGACCTCTTTCGAGCGATAAGTAATATTACAGGAAATAGATACTTAAAAGTTCCAGATAAACATGCGGCAACAAATTCTGACCGCAAAATCCGGTATTTCTAACCATGCCGCAGCTGGCATCCGTG
>OHAS01000298.1_pt1 | contig 41996 bp, 34 predicted proteins | sample 1577131 | NCBI WGS metagenome assembly OHAS01 (sample SAMEA3541566, study PRJEB24748) | human gut metagenome | biome: human gut; feature: human-associated habitat; material: faeces | place: China | collected 2012 | reverse complement strand
GGTGTTAACCGTGCGGCCCTTTGTATGCCGGTAAAATCAGTCGCTCACGTAGGGCAGCAGCGCAACATGGCGCGCACGCTTGATGGCGACGGTCAGCTCACGCTGATGGAAAGCGCAGGTACCGGTAACGCGGCGGGGAATGATCTTCGCGCGCTCGGAAATGTACTTGCGCAGGCGGATGCCTTGATTCCCTCTATAGTTCCGCTCAGACAGGTACTTGCGCAGACGGGGGACATCTTTATAGTCGATATGGTCGATACGGTCCACGCAGAAGCTGCAAACCTTCTTGCGGCGTCCACGGGGGCGGCCACCACGGCTATCCTGACGGTCTCTGTCGAAAGGCATGGTGTTTTCCTCCTTGTCTCAAAGTAGCGGAAGGGGCGCGCCGGGCACGTCCGCCTCCTTAAAACGGTAGATCTTCGTTGTCGTCGATCACGGCGAAATCGTCGGCGCTGCCGGCCGCATAGCTGACGGGCTCTGCGGGCGCGGGACGCGCGGCGGGAGCCTGCATGGGCGCGGGCGCGCCGTAGCCGCCCTGGCCGCCGGTGCTGCCGCTCTTTTCGCCGGTAAAGTGGACGTTGTTCGCAACGACCTCAAACGCATAGCGCTTGTTGCCGGTTTTGTCCTCATACGTGCGCGTCTGGATGGAACCGTCCACGGCGATGAGGTTGCCTTTGTGGAAATACTTGCAAACAAATTCCGCAGTCTGGCGCCAGACCACGATGTCGATAAAGTCTGCTTTGCGCTCTTCACCGGCACGCACAAAGCTGCGGTCCACCGCGATACGGAACGTGCATGTCGCAACGCCGTTCGGGGTGTGGCGCAGTTCGGGGTCCGCTACAAGGCGGCCCATCAAAGCTACAACATTCAGCATTATTTTGCCTCCGTTTCAGCTTTCGCGGGAACGGCTTCTTCTTTCGCCACGATCATGGAACGCAGCACGCCGTCGGTGATCTTGTAGACACGGTCGAGCTCGGCGGGGAAGTCGGCTTCACTCGTGAAGTTGATCAGAGTGTAAACGCCTTCGTTCTCCTTGTTGATCGGGTATGCAAGGCGACGCTTGCCCCAATCCTCGACAGAATCGATCGTACCATTCGCTTCGATGAGGGATTTGAACTTGCCGACCAGCGCGGCCGTAGCTTCCTCGTCGAGAGTAGCGGTGGTAACCAGCATTGTTTCATACTTTGCCATTTCTGTGCACCTCCTTTTGGACGTAAGGCCCCCGAAGGGGCAAGGATTACCTGCCTGTTCACAGCAAGCAATTAATTATACAATAAAAACACCGTGCCCGTCAAGCATATTGTGGACAGGCACGGCATTTTTTATGACTTGGTTTGTAAAGAACAGCCGCGGGCTGTTTTCGGCTCTGCGGCCGTTCCGGAGCCGTAACCGCTGAAATGCGTTTTGCGGCGCGGAACAATAAGAACTTTTGTCCTTGTGCCTTCAGCGCCCTACAGCGTTTTGGAAAGTTCTTTCAGGTAAGCGCGGAACGCCGGGCCGATCTCCGGATGCTTCAGCGCGGTCTCCACCTGGGCCTCCATCACGCCCAGTTTGTTGCCCATGTCGTAGCGTTTTCCGGTGAAATCAACGCCCGTCATGCCGCCGGTGCGCGCCAGCACGGCCATGGCGTCCGTAAGCTGGATCTCGCCGCCCGCGCCGGGCTGCGTCTTTTCGAGGATGCCGTAAATCTCCGGTGTAAGCAGGCAGCGTCCCAGAATGGAGAACAGGCTGAATTCCTGTCCGGGCGCAGGTTTCTCGATCATGTCGGTGATGTTGTACAGATTGCCCGAAAGATGGTCCAGTTTCATGGAGGAATATTTCACGATATCGGCGGGAGAGACCTCCTTGATGCCCACGCAGGCCTTTTGGTACTGTGCGTAAGCGCGGCAGAGCTGCGCGGCCACAGGGTCCTCGCCCATGATGACGTCGTCGCCGTACAGAACGACAAAGGGTTCATCCTGCGTGAAGGGGCGCGCTTTCAGAATGGCGTGGCCCAGCCCCTTTGTCTCTTTTTGGCGCAGAAAAAAGATGTCCGCCAGGCCCGCGATGGAGCGCACGTCCTCCAGCATCTTTTCCTTGCCGGGTTTCGCAAGGCCGGCCTCCAGCTCGGGGGCGCGGTCGAAATGGTCTTCCATGATGCCCTTGCCGCGGCCGGTGATGATGAGGATCTCCTCGATGCCGGCGGCGACGGCCTCCTCCACGATGTACTGGATGGCAGGCTTGTCCACAATGGGGAGCATCTCCTTGGGCATGGCCTTTGTGGCGGGCAGCACGCGGGTGCCCAGGCCTGCCGCGGGGATGACGGCTTTACGGATCTTCTGCATGGGAAACATTCTCCTTTGATAGTTTCTTTTTTACAGCCCTACAGGGCGGGGAAAACATGAGCCGAGACTTCCTCCTCCACAAAATGAACGGCGGATTCATTCCAGTATTTTTGATACACCCGGCTGCCGTTGCCATCCAGGTTCAGCTGGTAAAGGCGGAAAGTGACCAAGAGATCCTTAGGCTGCCATTGCTCTTCATAAGAATACTGGTACTTCATCCCGATTTGCCGCATCACGCCGCCGCTTCGGGGATTGTTGACATCGTGCGTGGCCGTGATATAGGGCAGCCCGTCCCGCTTTACTTGTGCGGTGACGGCCCTTCCGGCCTCGGTGGCGATTCCCTGATGCTAGAATTCCGCGCGCAGGCCATAGCCGAAATCGTGGGGCTCGGCCATATCTACCTTGACATATCCGATGGGTCGGTTGCCGCGCTTCAGGCAGATGGCGTAGGCATAGGCCTGTGGCTCCGCGTAAAGGGATGCGTAGCGGTCTTCAAAGAATTTTCGAGCCTCATCCATGCTTTGCAGGGGAAACCAGGGCAGAAACCGGTTCACATCCGGATCGCGGTATATTTGATACAGGGCCTCCAGGTCATTCTCCGTGAATTTGCGCAGGATCAGGCGTTCGGTCTCCAGTGTGGGAGTATTGCTCAATTTGTTCCTCCCTTTTGCCCGAAGGGGATTTTAGTAAAGATAAAAGGCGGACATCAGGCGATCCGGTCCGATCCATGCGGAAAACGCAAAGCTGCACACCAGCAGCAGCACGCCCACCAGGACCACGGCCACACGGGACGGCCCGCCGCGGCGTTCCAGCTCGGTGCGGTAGCGGTCGTCGTCGGTGCTGTCGTCCTTCATGGCGCGCATCCGCCTGGCCGCGCTCTGGCGGAACAGGTAAAAACCGAACAGGCACGAGGCGATGCGAACGCCCCAGTTCAGAAGCCCGCACACTGTGATGAGTGTGGAGAGCGCCGAGGCGGAGAGAGGCAAAGCCGTGGCGATGCCCAGCGCAGCCATGAGCGAAAGGAGGGACGGGATGCTTACGATAAGGGACACCGCCAGCGCCAGCGCGCCCCAGCCCCACATTTTGCGGTAGAAGAAATAAAACTCCGGGATGAACAGCGCGCTCCAGCAAAAGCTGGTCTTGCGCCCGCTTTCATCCATGCGCTGGAACTGATACAGATAATACGGCGCGGAATTGCCGATATACTTCATCCAGTCCTGCGTGGAGATGCCGTCGTATTCCTTGGCCAGATGGAGCTGCGTCATCACGTCGCCGGTGGCGTATTGCGCGCCCGGCCCGCCGAAGCCGCCGGGCATGCCCGTGCCGCTCATACCCGGCTCGGCATACTGTGGGCTGCTCTGCGCGGCCTGGGGCGGTACGCCCCCGCGCATGGGCTGGCCGCACCGTTCGCAGAACAGCGTGTCGGGCGGGTTCTGTGCATGGCACACAGGGCAGATCGGCCCGTTGGCATTTACGTCGGGCTTGGCCTCCGGCGGCACGTACTCAAAGCCCTTGCCGTGCTTGGCGCTGAACACGCACCGGCCCTCCGCGGCATAGCATTCCCGGTGATAGGGCGCACCGCATTCCGGGCAGATGACGATGTCGTCTCCCTCTTTCAATACTTTATGGCAGGATGCGCATTTGCAGCCTTTGTAATCCATCATGCAGGGGTTCCTCCAAATTTTCCTATATATCCCTATCTTACTCCAAACAGGCCGTGAAAGTAAAGGGCAAAGCGCCTTTACAAGCGGCTTTGTTTCAATTATAATAGAAAAATATGAACAAATACCATACTGCGGGAAAATAAAGTGAGGATTCTATGGTAATTTTAGATGAAGTAAAGCGCCGCCTTTCCGAGCTGGCGCCGGAAGTAACGGATCTGCACGACGCGCTGGCCATCGAGCGCAGCAGGGTGCGTCTGGAGGAGCTGGAGCAGAAGAGCGCCAGCCCGGAGTTTTACGACGACGCGGCAGCGTCCGGCGCGGTGTTTGCCGAGATGGGCGAGCTGAAGGACAGGCTGGAGCAGTACGCCGCTTTGCAGACCATGCTGGAGGATGCCGAAACGCTGCTGGAAATGTGTGCGGAAGACGACGACCCCGCCCTGGCGGAGGAGGCCGACGCGGCCGTGAACAGCCTGGACGCCAAGGTGGAGGAGCTGCGCCTTGTGACGCTGCTGAATGGAGAATATGACGCGAACAATGCCATCCTGACCTTCCATGCGGGCGCGGGCGGCACAGAGGCTCAGGACTGGGTGGAGATGCTGTACCGCATGTACACGCGCTTTGCCGCACGCCACAACTGGACCGTGAAGGTGCTGGACTATCTGGAGGGCGACGAGGCGGGCATCAAGTCCGCGTCCATTCTGGTGGAGGGGCACAACGCCTATGGTTTTTTGCGCAGCGAAAACGGCGTGCACCGCCTGGTGCGTGTTTCGCCCTTCGATGCCTCCGGGCGCCGCCATACCAGCTTTGCCTCGCTGGAGGTCATGCCGGAGCTGGACGACGCCATCACTGTGGAGATCAAGCCGGAGGACATCAAAATGGAGGTGTTCCGCTCCTCCGGCGCGGGCGGACAGCACATCAACAAGACAAGCAGCGCCGTGCGTCTCATCCATATTCCTACGGGCATCGTGGTGAGCTGCCAGAACGAGCGCAGCCAGTTCCAGAACCGCGACATGTGTATGAAGATGCTGGCCGCGAAGCTGTATCAGATCAAAGAGCGCGAGCATCTGGACAAGATCAGTGATATCAAAGGCGTGCAGAACGCCATCGCTTGGGGCAGCCAGATCCGCAGCTATGTATTCATGCCCTATACGCTGGTCAAGGATCACCGCACAGGCTTTGAAAACGGCAACGTCAACGGCGTGATGGACGGAGATCTGGACGGCTTCATCAACGCATATCTGAAAATGTCCAGCAAGGGCGAGCTGTAAGCGTGCCGCGGCTGAAAAACAGCAGTATTCATAGATGTGGATAGAGAAAAGCGCCCTGTTTTCCAAGTGAGGAAAACAGGGCGCTTTTGAAAGCTGTTTTTTGCCGCCGCCTTATGCGGCCGTGAATGGGCAATGGGAGGAAGCGTCAGGAAGGGAGCTGTGCACCGCACTGCGTACAGAATTTTGCCTGCGCACTGTACGGCGCGCCGCAGAACTGGCAATACCGGATTGCCGGCGGCTGAGGGTCGGGTTGAGCCGTGGAGGGCGGCACTGCGTCAGGTGCGAAAACAGGCCGCGGCGTGGGGGTGGGCACGGGCTGCGCAATGGGCTGGGCCGCAGGCTGCTGGGCAGCTGCCGGGTATGGTGTATAAGATGTGGCGGCCGCCGCGGAAAATGCGGTTTGGTATGCTTTGCGGATGGAAGACAGCATGGCCGAAACCTCCGGAACGGAGACGCGAGACGGATCAAGCGCGCGCACGACCTCACAAGCGATGGCGTCCAGCGGCGGCTTCATTTCGCGCCGGAGGAACGCGGCATGATACAAATCATACTGGCGCAGCGCATTGGTGTAGATCGTTTCGCTGGAACCAAGAAACGCAGGAATACGTTCCAATACCAACAGATATGCGTTCATTAAATTGGCGCTTTCCGGTAAACCGCATACATAAGCAGCGGCGGGGTAAAGGATAACCGCCTGAACGTGTTGAGCGGGCATATAGGCAAAGCTGCTTGCGGCGTGCGCCTCGCTGGCAGTGTCCAGCAAAAAGAGGACTTTTTGTTCGTATGCGGCAAGAAGCTGCTGGTCTTCATTATCGTTCCAGATAAAATAGTACTTCAAGCGGGTGGATTTATGAAAGTAGACGCACCATGCGGTGAAAACCAATACCCAACTGATGAGCTGTACAAATATGAGGGGAACGTCCGCACCGGGAAGAAAGAACATTAGAAAAAACAAAAAAATGTTGACAGCGCCGATTGCATAGTAAAAATAGCAGAATTCCCGCCGCCGTGTTCCCAAAAATATAAGCATAAGAACTTGCAGCACAATAACCAGCAAGGTGAAGAAAACCCATAGGGATGCGCCCGAACGGAGGAACGAGAGGGTCGAGTTGAGGTTGCTGAACATACCCAAAACCTGCGTGACGATAAAAAATATCATCCAGCCGCTTAATTTTCTGTATTCCAACGGTACGGTATCGTAATATTGCGTTTGATTCTGCACACGTTCCACCCCGTTTTTTCGGCCGCAGTACTGCGCGGGCAAGAATGCGGCACAATTTATGAATTAACTGTATAATAAAGCACGAATTTTGTCAATCCAACGGGTGATCAAACACTGCGCCTTTCTGCGTACAGGCGGAACAATAAAATATAGCAGCCGCGCTGCTGTTTTCTATGCACATCCGGGCACTTTGTACCCAGATGCTTGAGGTCTTAAGACCGTGGGCCGGGACGGTCCACCTAGCCGCTTCTTATAGCTTTGCTGTGCAAAGCTATAAAAAAACACGGCCGCCTCTGTTCCCAGGGCGGCCGTGTCCGTTTTTCAGATATGACGGATCTTTTTGTTGTACAGGCTGCGGTAGAATACCACTGCCAGCGTTACGGAGGCGACCTCCGCAATGAGGAAGCTGAACCACACGGCGTCCAGCCCGCCGAGCTTGGCAAGCACAAAAGCGCAGGGCAAAAGCAGCAGCAGCTGGCGCACCGCGCTCATGACCAGGCTGAGCATGCCGTCGCCCAGTGCCTGGAATACACTGGAAAACACGATGGCCACGCCCGCGAAGCAAAAGCTGACGGAGATGATGCGCAGGGCGGGAATGCCGATGGAGAGCATCGTGTCCGATGCGCTGAACAGGCTCAGCAGCGGGCCGGGCGCCACCTGGAAGATCACTGTGCCCAGCGCCATGATGGCGGTCGTCATCAGCAGCGAGAGCCGCGTAGCCTGCTGAATGCGCTGGCTGCTGCGCGCGCCATAGTTGTAGCCCACGATGGGCACCAACGCGTTGGTGACGCCGAACACGGGCATGAACACAAAGCTCTGCAGCTTGAAATACACGCCGAACACGGAAACAGCCGTCTCGGTGAAAGCGATGAGGATTTTGTTCATGCCGAAAGTCATCACGCTGCCGATGCTCTGCATGATGATGGAGGGCAGGCCCACCTGATAGATGCCCTTGATGGAGTGCCAGTCCGGCCGGAAGCGGCGGAAGTTGAGACGCACCTCATGGTTTTTCACATGGTTGATGCCGATGCCTACGGCCATGCCGCAGAACTGGCCGATGACCGTGGCCCAGGCCGCGCCTGCCACCCCCATGGCCGGCAGGCCCAGCCAGCCGAAAATAAAGACAGGGTCCAGGATGATGTTCACCACGGCGCCCGTCATCTGGCTGATCATCTGGTATACCGTCTTGCCCGTTACCTGCAGCACACGCTCCATGGTCACGGACATGAACAGCCCGAGGGAGAACACGGTAACGATCCACATGTAGTCCGTGCCGCCCGCGAGGATCTCGGCGTTCTGTGTGAACGCTCCCATAAACAGGCCGCTGCACGCCGCGCCGAACACCGCAAAAACAGCCCAGCTCAGCACGGTGACGAAGATGCCGTTTTCCGCCACTTTATTGGCGGCTTCAAAGTTTTTTTCACCCAAACGGCGGGACAAAAGCGCGTTGATGCCCACGGCGGTGCCCACGGACACCGCGATCATCAGGTTCTGCACCGGAAAGGCCAGGCTCACGCTGGTCAGTGCGTTTTCGCTCACCATCGAGACGAACACGCTGTCCACCACGTTGTACAGCGCCTGCACCAGCATGCTGAGCATGATGGGGAACGCCATGCTCGGCAGCAGCCTGTTGATGGGCTGCGTGCCCATGATATTCTCTCTTCTTTCTTCCATTTTTCACGATTCTCCTGTCTTTTTTACAATACCTTACTATTCTAACATACAATATAATAGAAGAAAACGGGGAACAATGCCGGAATGGCAGCGTTCCCCGTTGCAGTATGTGCGCTTTTTGTACAAAAATCCTGGTGAAATTTTTCACCAATATTCCGTCATTTGTCCATGAGCCGGATATCGGTGCCGCAGAAGCACAGTGTTTCGCAGCTGCCCAGCAGGCGGGAAACCACCTTTTCGGTATAACGGCGCTGCAGGTCGGCGTCGTTGACGATGTTGCTGGTGTAGATGGTGGGCAGGCGGCGGCACACGCGGGTATTGACAAGGCTGTACAGGCAGCTGTTTACATAAGGGGAAATATACTCCGTGCCGAGGTCGTCCAGAATAAGCAGCTCCGCGCTTTGCAGCGTGGCCATGGTGTCGCCCTCGCCGGAGGCGAAGCGCTCGCGTTCGATGGCGTCAAACGCGTTCTGCGCGCTGACATACACCACGTCGCAGCCCTTTTGCAGCACGGTATTGGCGATGGAGAGGGCAAGATGTGTTTTCCCAAGCCCCGCGCTGCCGAACAGGTACAGGCTGGTACTCTCCCGCGGGGAGAAATGCGCCGCATAATATTTGCAGTATTCCAGTACCTGGGCCATATGCTGCCGGGCCGTGAGGCCAAGCTCCGGCACCAGTGTATCCGGATATTTTTCCAGCGCGAACGTCTCGAAGGAGCACAGCGAGAGCGGGGAGGAGGCGTTCACATGCTGCTGGCGCAGCTGCCGCACCAGCGCGTGCACGCATTCGCACACCTCGCCGCCGTCGCGCCCGGTGTCCTGACAGATGGGACAGGTATACGCGGGGACAAGGCGCGCGGCAATATCCGGGTGAGCGGCCAGCAGCGCGTCCCGCTCCCTGTCGAACTGTGCGGCGCGGGCCAGCGCCGCGTCCACGGCCGTCCGCTCCGCGCCCATGGCTGCCAGACGCGCGGCCTCGATGCCGGCTGCGGTGCGTCCGTTTTCCAGCGCGGCCAGACCGGGCACTGTCTGCGCGGCTTGAGCGGCCGCGGCGCGGGCAGCTGTAACAGCACGCTGCCGGCGGCCCGCTACGATGCTCTGCGCCCGGCGGTAAAGCTCATCCCTGTTCATTGTGTTTTCCCTTCCTGCGGCATGCCCGGCACACGCGGTGCGCGCCGCAGCCCGCCGCCCAGAATATTGTGTTTCACGGCGGGCGCGGCGGCCTGCACGTTGCTCGAGCCCATGGCGCTTTCGGCCATTACGTCGCGCACGGTTTTGTAGCCCTTGGTGTACCATGCGCGCAGGATGCCGTTGACATATTTTACGCTTTTTTTCTCGCCCGCGTAGGCGGCAGCCTCGGCGATCATGTCCGGACCGTAACCGTAGCTTTCGTACCAGTCCGCGATGGCACGGCTGTCGGCTTTGGTGAACTTGGCGTCGGCAAGTCCCAGCAGCTTTGCGGTTTCTTTTTCGTGGGCCGCGCGTTGGTCCAGCAGACGCAGATAGCGCTCGGCGGCTTCGCCGGAATCGATACCCTCCCGCTGCCAGCCCAGCAGCGCACGCTCGATGTACCGGGCGCTGCGCTTGCCCAGCGCGGCAAAATGGGCCACGCCGAGCAGGATCATATCCACAGGCATGCCGTCGGAAAGGTACATCGAGACGAGAATGTTGGTGTCCGCCTGCGTAATGACGCCGCCCATCAGCGCTTGGCATTCCTGCACCAATCCCGCAATGGCGGGGTCGCCCTGTGCCGCGCTGGCAACCTCAGGCGTGGTCAGGTGTGCGCGAGGCGCGGGCGCGGCGTCAATGCCACCGCGGGCCTGCGGTTCGCCGCAGCTCTCCAAAAGGCCGGCGCCTTTCCAGTAAACAAGCGCCGTCTGCGCCCGCTCCGGGCTTTTCAGGCGCAGCGCCGCGGCAATGCGCGCGGGGTCGGTTTCGCCTGTCGCCACGACAAACAGCGCCACGCGCAGCCAGTCGTCCTCCAGCTCCGGCAGCTTGGCGATCACCAGCTGCGGCACGGCCACGCTGTCCCCTTTGTTTTCCACAAGACGGTATGCCATCGTTTGGTTTCTTCCCTTCAAAAATCGCTGACATCCGCGCCATTTCAAACGCAAAGAGGGTGCTGCCGGCTTTGTGCGCAGATATCGGCTTTTATTGTAGCATATTTTTGCCCGGTTTGCTACAATAAAAGCAGCGCAGACGTTCCGGACGGAACAGCCGGACCTGCCCGGCTGCCCGAAAAAGAACGCCGCCGCCCCGGCCGCGCAAAGAGCTGCGGCCGCGATTGCGGGGAAGACGGGCGTTCCGTGGTAAAAAACGCCGCCGCCCCGGCTGCGCAGAGAGATTCAGCCGCAGCTGCCGGTAAAACGGGCTTCCCATTGTTAAAAAGGAGGGCGCTTATGGATGTGCCGACCATCCCGGCCAGGAGCATTGTCATCAAAAACAAAAGCACCGCCTGGTTCGGCACCCGGTATACGATGAATATTTACAGGGGCTGCAGCCACGGCTGTATTTACTGCGACAGCCGCAGCGAGTGTTACGGCGTGCAGGATTTTGATACCGTGCGCGTAAAATCGGACGCGCTGGCCGTCATACGGAACGACCTTCGCTCCAAGACGCAGAGCGGCGTGGTGGCCACAGGCTCCATGAGCGACCCTTACAATCCGTTTGAAAAGGAGCTGCAGCTGACGCGCCACGCGCTGGAGCTGTTGGATGCTTACGGCTTCGGCGCGGCCGTCGCCACAAAAGGGACGCTCATCACCCGGGATGCGGATATCCTGCGGGAGATCGCGTCTCATTCGCCGGTGCTGTGCAAGATAACGGTGACGACCTGCGACGATGCGCTGGCCGCGAAGCTGGAGCCGCGCGCGCCTTCGTCCTCGGCGCGGTTGGCGGCTGTGGAGAAGCTGGCGGGGCAGGGCATTTTTACAGGCGTTCTGCTGATGCCCGTCCTACCTTTCCTGGAGGATACGCCGGACGGGGTGCGCAGGCTGGTGCGGGCGGCGTACAACGCAGGGGCGCGCTTTGTATATCCGGCCTTCGGTGTGACGCTGCGCCAGAACCAGCGGGCCTATTTTCTGGACAGGCTGGACGAGCTGTTCCCCGGCGCAGGGCTGCGGGCGCGGTATGTGCGGCAGTTCGGCACACAGTATGAATGCCGCAGCCCGCGGGCGCGGGAGCTGTGGCAGGCGTTTACGGGAGAATGCCGCGCAACGGGCCTTCTGTATGGCATGCAGGATATTGTGGCAGCGTATCGGCAGGGCTACGGCAGCGGACAACTCAGCTTTTTGTAGCGGAGCGGCAGCCTGGACTTCGGGCAGCGTGCCCGCAGAGTTTTTTCAGCCGGGCTTTTGCGGCGGCCGTGGGATATGGTAAAATAACCGCAGGTCGTTTTTAGGCTGTCCAAAAGCTTTGAGCGGTGAAAGGCCTTGCAAACACTATAAGTTTGTGCCCCTCAAGGTGCTTTAAATAAGAACAATTTTTGACACTTTGGCGCCCAGATGGCGCTTGAATTTCCCATAGAGAAATAAAACGATACGGACAAATATAAGGGAGAACCATCCATATAAATGGAAAAAGGAGAGGGGAACTTGTATATGTATGGTCTGACCCAATCGAACAAATTAACGAACATGAAGTTGCAAAGGATCGATGTATTATGAAACATAAAGTGAAAGTAACGGTAATAGATAAAAAGCTATATCCAGAATTGCAGCAACAGTATTGCGCAGACTCTGATTCGGGTTCTTGCCCTTGCTATAATGTTGGCGATGAATTTGTTTTTTATCGTAATGATGAAAGAGATGATTTCTGGCATATGGGGCTGAATACCTTAACGAAAACAACGTCGGATCCTGATACAGTGGCCGGCGGACCCAAAATGCCACATTGTTCAGAAGCCTGGGATGCAATTTCAAGATACATCTACACAGGGCTGCAGGGTGGCTCGATTATGAAAGGTTGGATGAAAGAAGAGAATACAATGATAGCTTGTTGCTCAGATGGAACAAGGCCTGTAATATTTAAGATTGAGAGAATTGACGAAAAATAAGTACAATTCCAAACAGTACTTATGTGTATTGTCTTATTTGTGGTGCTAAAATGGTGGCTCGAGCCTGCAAAACCAACTTATACGACGATATGAAAATACAGGCGTTTTTCTCGCTTCAATAAACATTTGCAGGAAGTTATAAGGCGATTTCCGTCTCTATAATCAATAAAAAATAGCCGAAGATTGTTTTTCAGATCCTGCGGGCTGTCCCCGGCCCGCGGCTATCAAGATAAGCTTTTTATTGCGGAGCAATAAAAAACAGCCCGCGCCTGTTTTTGGACTCTGCGGGCGGTCTAAACAGCGGCAGTGCCGCCGCTTTTATGTGCAGCCGGGCCGCTCGGGATTTTAAGAGCGTGATTCGGGGGGCCACAGGAGGGTTTCCAGGCTTTGCGCAGCAAAGCCTGGAAAGACGAGCCGCTTCGGCGCAGAGCGCCGCGGCCACAGCGGCACAGCGCCGCGCGGGAGGAATTTTATGAGAAAAAAGGCGAGCGTGCGCCGCACGTTTTACCGTTCATTCTGTCTGCTGATCGTGCTGCCGCTGGTGGCGGTGGCTGCCGCCGGCTCGGCCCTGCTGTACCGCAAGCTGCTGGCCGACGCACGAGAAATGGTGCAAATGCGGCAGGAGGCGGTGTCTTCCGCGCTCACACAGGACGTGCGGCAGGCTTCGCTGCAGCTGGCGCATTTCCTTCTTTCAGAAGACAGCGAGGGCCTTGCTCTGGTGGACGAGCTGCCCGCGTCGTCCAGCCGCCGGTATGAAACGGCCGCCCGGCTGGAGAGCATTTTTGATTATTACCGCCTGACGGGCCGCCGCCTGGAGGCGCTGCACCTGTATCTGACGGACGGTACGTCCTATCAGCTGTATACAGGCCTGGCCGTGCCGCAGAACCGGGTGAAGGAAGCCGCGTGGTACCGCGCCGCCCGGCAGAGGCCGGGGGAGGTCTGTGTGGGTGTGGCGGAGCCGGGAACGCTGCTCTCCGGCAAAAACCGGCGCGGAGATCTGCTGCTGACGGCGGCGCTCCAGGTGGAGCCGGGATATGGTGGGAGCGCGCTGGAAGTGGCATGCCTTTATTTTGAGACGGACGCGGAGGAGATGTTGGAAAGCTACAACAGTGAAGCGGGCGCGGTGCGGATGGCGCTGGCTCTGGATGGGGCGTTCCTGGCCGGGGACGAGGCGCTGGCGCCGGCCGTAGAGCGTTTCCTGGGGCCGGAGGGCGTTCTCGGCGGCGGAATGGATTGGGGCATCGCCACACAGGTGCGCAACACAGGCCTCACCGTGGTGTCGCTGGTGGACAACCGGAAGCTGATGGCGGGCTACGAACGGACGCTGTGGCTGTGCGCCGGAGCGGTGGCCGCGATGCTGGGCTCGTACGCGCTGTTTTCGGTGCTGTTTCTGCGGCGCATCGTGCTGCCGGTGCAGCATCTGAACGAGGGCATGGAGCGTCTGCAGCAGGGGGATTTCACCCATAAGCTGCCGCCCGAGGGCCACCTTGAGATGCGCCAGCTCCTGCAGCGCTATAACGATACCGGTGACAGGATGCAGGCCCTGATCGAGGAGAACCGCCTGCGGGAGGAGCAGCGCTATGCCGAGGAGCTGAAGGCCCTGCAAAGTGAGATCAACCCTCATTTTCTGCTGAATACCGTCAATACCATCCGTTTTATGGCGGACCTTGCGCGCTTTGATTCCATCCGTGACATGGCGGCGGACCTGATGGAGATTCTGCGCTGTATGCTGCGGACTCCCGCAGAGCGCTATACGCTGGCGGACGAGGCGAAAATACTGGAAGCGTATATCCATATCATGGAGGTACGGTATTCCGGCAGCTTCAGCTTCCGGTGCGCTTTCAGCCCCGAGAGCCTGGCGTGCCGTTTGCCCAAGCTGCTGCTGCAGCCTCTGGTGGAAAACGCCCTGCTCCACGGCCTGGAGGGCTGCGAGGACGGCGAGGTCAGCCTGTCCGGGCGCACGGAGGACGGCGTTTTGTACCTGAGCGTCTGCGACAACGGTGTAGGGATGGACCCGGAGCGGCTGGCCGCGTGCCTGTCCGGCCCCGGTGAGGGAAAAGCCGGCTCATCCATCGGCTTGGCGAACGTGCAGCGGCGCATCCTGCTGCAATACGGTGCGCCTTACGGCCTGTGGGTGGACAGCGCGCCGGGCCGCGGCACCTGTATTTCGATCACGCTGCCCGCTGGGAGCGGGCGGGAAGGAGGCTTGCCATGCTGCGCGCAATAATCGTGGACGACGAGATCCTGGTGCGGGCCACGCTGGAAAAAATGGTGGACTGGGCGGCCGAGGGCTTTCAGCTTGCGGGCTGCTACGCCAATGGACAGGCCGCGTTGGAGGCTATGGAGCGGTGTCCGGCGGACCTTGTGTTCACAGATATCAAAATGCCCGTCTGCAGCGGGCTGGAATTCATCGACGGCGTGCATGCCCTGGGCCTTGCGCCCCACATCGTAGTGCTCAGCGCTTTCGATGAATTCCCTCTGGTGAAGCAGGCGTTCAAAAAAGGGGCGGCGGACTATGTGCTCAAGCAGGAGATCGTTCCCGCCCGCATGCTGGAGCTGGTACGCGAGGCACGGGCGGCACTGTGTGCCGGCGGCGATGCGCCGGCACCCGCCCCAGGCGCGGCGCCGCTGCGTGATACCAATGCCATTTTGCAGGACGTGATTTTCCACAACGCGATGCCGGGGGAACTGCCAGGGCTGGAGCAGGGCTATGTTGTGGCCTGCTTCTTTCTGGATGAAATATACCGGGAGATGGCGCGTCTGGGCACGGACGTGAATGCTACGCTGACCCAGCCCCTGACAAAGCTGGTGATGCAGATGCCGCAGTTCCGCTCCACCGACGGTTTTTATTCCTTTGACATGTCGCGCCACTTTTTGTTTTATTCTCTGGCACAGCCCGGCCGTACGGTGGAAAAGGCCCGCACCTTTCTGGCGCAGGTGCAGCGCGCATGGAAGAATTACATGAATATTTCCTGTACGGTGGGCATGGCCGCGCCCCATGCCGAGCCGGAGACGTCGTTTTACACGGTGCTGGAGCAGGCCGAGACCAACACCACCCTGCGCTATGTGCTGGGTCCGGGGCGTATCTATGACGAAAGCTATTATCCGCAATTCGACCCCGTGACGGCGCTGCGCCAGGCAAAAAGCTGCATGCCCTTTATCCGTGCCGTAATGGAGGCCGATTTCGCGCAGGTGGAGCAGTATAAGAACGAGCTGGTGGGCTATATGCAGGACCTGCCGCTGGAGCAGGGCCAGTCTCTGGCGCTGCTGTACCTGTACAATTTGTATTATGAGATGGGCTTTTACGATATGCAGGTCGCCTACAAGCTGGGGCTGGACCACCGCCTGTACCAAAGGCTGCGCGCCATCGAGACCCAGCGGGACCTGGTGATCTATTTCACCTCGGTGCTGCGGCGCATCATGGAATATTTTGAATCCAACTACGACCAGCAGTTCCCGGACCCCGTCCTGCGGGCCAAGCGTTTTCTGGACGACAGCTACATGCGCGCGGACCTGACGCTGGGCGAGGTGGCGCAGCGCAGCGGCTACAATGAAAAATATTTCTGCACGCTGTTCAAAAAGCGGTTCGACGTATCCTATTCCGACTACCTCACGGGCCTGCGCATTGCCGCCGCGCGGGAGCTGCTGGAGAAAACCAATATGCGCATGTACGAGGTCTGCGACGCGGTGGGCTACAACAGCGTGGAGCATTTTCTGCGTACGTTCAAACGGGCGACGGGGCAGACGCCGCTGCAATACCGGAAGGAAAATGTAAAAAAACATCAATAAAACAAACTCCGTGTCATTTCAAGGCGCGGAGTTTTTGTGTTATGCTCATAGTACGTTTTACAGAGTGCGCGGCGGCACGGCGGGCGTCTTGCCGCCGCGGCACAGCTTAAAGGAGGAAAATCATGATGAAAAAAGTTTTGGCACTGGCTCTGTGCGTGTGCATGGCCGCCATGCTGCTGGCGGGCTGCGGCGGCGCGGGCAGCTCTTCCGCCGCCGCTTCCGCTTCCGGCAGCGCCGCTGCGGGCACCAGCGCCTCCGCCGCGGGCGCGCTGGACCCAAACATCAAAGCGACGCTCACCTTTGCCACCTGGGACAACGAGGCTATGGATCTGTACGATGAGCTCGACTTGGAGGGGCGTTTTCAGGAGCTGTACCCCAACGTGAACATTGAGATCGAGGAGTTCAAGGACGACGACGAGTATTTCAACCAGATGAAGATTCGCGCGTCTGCTGGTGAGCTGCCGGATCTTATGTATCTTCAGACCCGCTTTTTCCCTGTGTTCAAGGATTATATGGTGGATTTGAGCGACACCAAAGCGGCGGCGAACAACCTGCTTGCCGAGGATGTAAAAGCGGACGGTCGTATCATCGGTATTCCGGAAAAGCTGGCGGGTGACTATGTTTATTATTGGGCCGACGTGTTTGAGGGTGCAGATGTGAGCGTGCCTCATACATGGGAGGAATTTGTAACCGCCTGTGAGACGCTGCAAAACCACTACGGCGCCTCTGACCCTGACTTTATGGCCATAGCCATGGGTGCAAAGGATAGCTGGCCCGTATATCCTTTCATGGAGAATTCCCCGGCCAGCGTGTCCGGCAACGGCTTGTATTGGGACTATATGGCCACAGTGGATGAGCCGTTCGCTGAAGGCGAACCCATTCGCGAGGCTTACACGATGGTGTATGATTTGTTCCAGAAGGGCGTGCTGGGCGCCGACCCTCTTGGCCTTGGCTATGACCAGGCACTGAGCCTGTTCCTGAATAAACAGGCAGGTCTGATGATCGACAACTCCATGGGCCTTGCCAAAATTAAGGCCAGCGGTGTGGATTTGACAGAGCTGAAATCGTTCTATCTGCCGTACAGCAAAGAGGACGGTAGCATCAACCGCGTCATTTTGGGCGATTTCTACATGGGCGTTACCAATACCTCTGAAAATCAGGAGCTTGCCAAAGCGTTCCTGGAATTCTATTTCAATGATTTCTATCCCGACTATGTCCAGAAGCTTTCCTGCGAAAGCACCATGTCCACTGCGCCGAAGGAAAAGGACCACTTTATGGCTTATGCCGATGAAGAAGGCGAAACAATCAATCTGGTGAACTACGTAGGCGGCGGCGACGATTACACCGCCATCGTCAACGAGTGCAAGTTCGACTACAACAAGGTGGGCACCTCGATGCTGACCGACGGCTTTGATTTGGAAGCAACCTTCGCCCAGCTCAACGCCGACTGGTCCGCCGCGCGCGAGAAACTGGGGATGAAATAAAGCTCCCCGGCAGCGCATCCGTAAGCAGAAAGGCGGCGCACAGCCGCTTTCATCCGGGGCCTTCGGGCCCCGGCCGCTTTTTGCGGGCTTTTGAGCAACCAAAATCGTTCAGGAGGGCAGCTGTATGAAGTCCATCCACAAAAGCCGGAACCGCTTTATTATTTTGTCGCTCGTGGTGCCGGTGATCCTGCTGTTGATATTCGTGGTCTACCCTTCTGTGGATTTGGTGGCCATGAGCTTTACAAGCTGGGACGGCGTTTCGCCGGAGCGGCCGTTCAACGGGATACGCAATTACATCGAAATGTTCACGAAGTCTCCGGACCTGTGGCTTTCCCTGCGCAACAACTTTATCTATTTGGCCGTGCACATGGTGATGATCCCCATCGAGCTTGGAATCGCCGTGATGCTGAACAGCGGCTTTAAGGGCGCAAAGCTGGTAAAGACCATCGCGTTTCTTCCGTTTATCATCAACGGCGTGGGAATGTCCTATGCGTTTTCCTATTTCTTCTCCCCGGTGAACGGCGCGTTCAACAAGATCCTGACGGGGCTGGGGCTTTCCGGCTGGATCTGCAAGTGGCTCAGCGACCCTGCAATTGTCAATTTCGTGCTGGCGGCGGTGTCCGCCTGGCGGTTCAGCGGATACCACATCGTGCTGTTTTCCACGGGCCTGACGTCCATTCCCACCGAGATGATGGAGGCAGCCCGTATCGACGGCGCCAATGCGTGGCACCAGCTCTGGCGCATCCAGTTGCCCAACATCTGGCTGGTGTTCAGCTTCGTGATGTTCGACTGCATCCGCGGCACGCTGCAGTGCTTCGATATCCCGTTCATCATGACGAACGGCGGGCCGGGCTACGCCTCGTCCACCTTTACGCTGTACACCATCGACACCGCGTTCAAGTACAACAGCTTCGGCATGGCCGCCACCATGGCCGTGGCCATCATGGCCATCGTCATTCTGGTGTATGTGTTCCAGAACGTGGTGCTGAAAAAAGTGTTCAACCAGGAGGAGGCGGCGTGATGAACCGGGACAAATGCAAACGCGCGCTGTTCCTGTGCGTGAAATATCTTGTGAGCGCCGCGGTGGTTGCCGTGGTTGTCGGCCCATTGCTGGTCACGCTGTTCACATCGGTGAAAACACAGGCCCAGCTCGCCTCCACCTCACCCATCCTGCCGCCCGCTCCCGGTGCGTGGAACTGGGACAACTATGCCGAGGTGCTGGGCGCGAAGCTGCTGCCCGTGGCAGTGAAAAACACCGCCGTGATTTTGGTGGTGAGTATTTTCTTCAACGTGCTGCTGGGGTCCGTTACAGCTTATTGCCTGCAGCGCTTTGAGTTCCGCTTTCGCAGGCTGGTGATGGGCTGCTTTTACCTGGGCATGCTGGTGCCCACCTTTGTGGTCGAGATCGCCCGCTTCAAGGTCATCCAGAGCATGGGACTGTACAACACGCTGGGCGCGCCCATCATCATCTATGTGGCGTCCGACCTGATGCAGCTGTACCTGTACATGCAGTTCGTCAGCAAGATACCCAAAGCGCTGGACGAGAGCGCGCTCATCGACGGATGCGGCTATTTCCGCATTTTTTACAGCATCATTTTTCCGCTTCTGGCCCCGGCAACGGCCACGGTCGTCATTTTGAAGATCGTCAACATCGTCAACGACATGTACGTGCCGTACCTGTATATGCCGAAAACAAAGCTCAAAACACTGACCACATTTTTGATGAATTACGCGGGTGCGCAGCAGGGCTCCTGGCCCACGCTGGCAGCCGCCATCATCGTAGTACTCATCCCCACCGTAGCGCTGTACCTGATTTTCCACAAGCAGATCACGGAAGGGCTTTCGGCGGGCGCAACAAAGGAATAAACGGAGGTATTGACCATGAGCGAATTTATGTCTTACGATCCCTGGGCGGAGATCACCACCCGCAACGGCTATGCCGGCGACGAAATGGTAGCCATGCTGCAAAAGGCCATCCGCAGGGGCAAGGAAGAGGACGCGCTGCACGCGGCCTATGAAATGTACATCACCAGCCCCCAGTTTGAGGAAAAGCTGTGGCGCCGCCTGCTGTGCATCAGCGTGGAGGATATCGGCTTCGGCAATCCGGATGCCCCCAACCTGGTGTACACGCTGTTCAAAATGCGCCAGGAATTCCCCTACAACGACGGCGACAGGCCCATGTTCTTCGTGCATGCCATCCGTTACCTGTGCCGCCAGAAGAAAGAGCGCTCCAGCGACCATGTGAAAAATCTGCTGAACCACGAGTTTGAAGTGGGGACAAAGTTTGAAGTGCCGGATTACGCGCTGGACATGCATACCCGCCGCGGCCGCGAGATGGGCCGCGACGTGTACCACTTCCTGACGGAGGCCAGCCGCGTGGAGCCCTATTACGAGACCGAGGGCGCGGCGGAGATCTATGAAAAATACAAGGCGCTGCTGGAAAGTGAGGACCAAGGCGAAAAATGCCCCAATGCGTTTGAATTCAACTCCTGGCAGTATTGAGGAAATCCCCGGTTTTGGCATTGCCAAAACCGGGGATCTTTGTTCTGCGGCTCAGTCGATGACTGTGCGGGTGCGGCCGATGCCCACGCTGGCCGCCGTCAGCTTTTTCCAGGTGTTGCAGCCGCAGATGCCGTCCGCCGTCAGGCTCACGGCGCGCTGGAACGCACGCACCGCGTTTTCCGTGCCGCCGCCGAAGATGCCGTCCAGCGGGCGGTTGGTGTAGCCAAGCGCATTGAGGGCATCCTGCAGGATCAGCACATAGGTGCTGCGGCTGCCGCGCCGCACGGTGGGGTAGCCCGCCGTGGTGCCGCTGCACGCGGGAGTACCGTAGCGGCGGTCGAAATGCACCCAGGTCGGCGTCATGGAGATGGGCTCCACATAGCCCCAGGCGCCGGTTGCCACAGCCGCGTTGCGGATGGCCACGCGCTGGGAATACGAAACGTTCTGCCCCACGTCGAAGCTCACGCCCGCGTAGTGCTGGCTGGCCGTTCCGTGGCCGCCTTCCCAGATGCGCTTGAACGCATAGCCGATGTAAATGCCCTTACCGTAACGCCGCCGCGTAAGGTTCCATGCCTCCATGGCGCGCGTCGTCGTCCAAAGCGTAGGGCTATTGGATGAGCCGCGGAACTCGCGCACGCGCATCGTGTTGCCGTAGGCGTAGGGCATCGGGTCGTTTTCAGACAGGTTATAGGTGAACAGACGGTTAGTGTACTCGTCGTATACGATGACCTTGGCCATGGCCCTATTCCTCCTCCATGATGTAGTAATTGTAAATGGCGTCCCAGGTGGCGCGGTCCACAAGGCCCGTCACAGGCAGGCCGAAGCCCTCCTGGAATTCCTTCACGGCATTGAGCGTAATCTCGTCGAAAATACCGCTTTCGGGCACGAACCAGGCCACGCAGAAGCGGGAGGCGATGCCGTTCATGTAGCGCTGCAGGCGGCGGACGCTTGGCCCGGCGCTGCCGATTGCCAGCACGAAGCCAGGGTATTCACCCTCCGGCAGATCGTTTTCGCCTTCGTCGGAGGCAAGGCTCAGGTAAGTGATGACGAGCGCCGCCCAGGTGGGTTCATCCACAATACCCGTGATGGCGAAGGCGAACTCCCGCTGGAAGCTCTCCACGGCGTCCTTGGTTTCAGGGCCAAATTCGCCGTCAAGCACGGTGATGGGGGAGATGGTGTCGTAGAACGAGCCGATGTACGCCAGCATGAACTGAACGAACTGCACCATACTGCCGCTCATGCCCTCCTGAAGGTCATAGCCCGGGTATGCAAACACACGGAAGCGGTTCACCGGGCCGTCCACGTTGCGCAGCGTGGAGAACTGGTTGTAAATGCTGTTCCAGGTGGCGGGGCCGACGACGCCGTCCACCGCCAGGCCGAACAGGCGCTGATAGGCCCGCACGGCTTCCGCTGTTGCGGTGCCGTAAATGCCGTCAAAGGCGATGACGGGAATTTCCGTGTAGTAGGCGCTCATCAGGTACAGGTAATACTGCACTTCCTTGACCGCCCGTCCCGTAGAGCCGATACGCAGAGGCGCACCGGGGTAAGTGCCCGGGCGTTCGGTGGGCACCAGCAGGCCGTTGATGATGCCTGTGTACACCTCGTAGATCTTGTTCCAGGTCAGCTTGCCCACCAGACCGTCCACGGTAAGCCCGTAGAATTGCTGGAAAGCGCGCACGGCACGCTCGGTGGCGGAGCCGAAGATGCCGTCCGCCGTGATGGCCGGGATGGCGCTGTTGGAGTTGGAGATGATGCGCAGATAAAACTGCATTTGCTTGACGTCGTTGCCGCGGCTGCCTACAGCGAGCGTGGTGCCGGGGAACTGGCCCGGAGTATCGACGTTGGGCGGGGCGATATCTGTCTGGATAGAGCTGTATTCGTTGTAGATGCTGTTCCAGGTCGCCTGTCCCACGATGCCGTCCACCGTCAGGCCGAAATGCTGCTGGAAGGCGCGCACGGCCCGGTCCGTGGCCTGGCCGAAGATGCCGTCCACCGTGACGGTGGGAATGGTGTCCACAAATTCGGCCACGGCGTTGAGCCAGAACTGGATCTGTTCCACATCGTCGCCGCGGCTGCCCACACGCAGCAGGGTGCCGGGCCATTGGCCGGCTACAAGGTTGCCGGTGGCGGCCTCGCCTTCGCTGGAAAGCTCCGCAAGCTTTTTGACCGCTACGTAAATATAGCTGATCTTGTACCAGGTATCCCGGCCGACAACCCCGTCTTGGGCAAGGCTGAACTGCTTTTGAAATTTTTTTACCACAGCCTCGGTAGAGGCGCCAAACACGCCGTCCACCTCGAGAGTGCCGAAGAAGGGGTAGTTGCGGGCGATGCGGTTGAGCTGGCGCTGAATGGTGCGCACGGCATTGCCTGTGCTGCCCAGGCGCAGCGGTGTGCCGGGATAGCTTTCGGGAATGGCCTGAATGTTGTTGGTGCGTACGATCTCAATGTTGTTGCCGTAGTAATATTGCAGGATGGACAGCGCGTTGCGTCCCTGATTGGCCAGCGTGACGGTGCCCCATTGCTTCATGCCGGGGCAGGATACGGTTTTGCCGTCGCAGTACTCGGTGTAATAGGGGTCGATGGTACCGATGCGGCGTACGTAGGTGTTGAAGATGTCGTCGGTAATGCGGCTCATCACCTCGAAGATGTTGCGGCCATGGACGTAGTACTGGTCGTAGCTGGTGGAGCTGGTGATTTGAAAATTGTAGCCTTTGCTGCGGTACCATTCAGTATATACGCGGTTCAGCGCCAGGCTGATCTGAGCGTGGATGTTGGCCCGCAGGGCCTGCTCCGGCCAGGTGGGGCCAACCAAACCCATAAAAATGACTGCAATCGCTTAAAATATTACACCTGAGAACGCAATTATGCGAATGATAGTGACACACTGGAGATGTTGATGTTATACAGTGTAGTGTTGAGGTTTTAGCGAAAGCAACTTCATGTGGATTCAAGTCCCTTCATCCGCACCAAACCAATATAATCCGAACCAAATCTTCCCTATTGGAGATGGGTTCGGATTATTTGTTTATTTCGAAAAATTTGAGAATACTCACTTCCGAAATGGCGTAATCAAGCGACCAAACTCCAAACCAAGAGGACCGAGAAAACCAAATTTGAGATGAAAAAAGCAGCCACCGTGTCAAGCAAAAGCTTGCGCAGGTGTCTGCGTCTATTCAAATAGCATAGAAATACCGTTTTATCAATATTTACAGAAGAAATGTAGATACAAAGCTGATTTTATCGTTCTGGCAAACCGGCCATACTTAAAATTCAAACACAACTAAAAATACTTGTGCTCAAAATTTATTGCAATTTTCAAAAAGTTGCGTTATAATAATTCCGAGCACAACGAAATATTTGTGTGTTTGAATTTTATAAGAAAAAGTAGGTGAATGAGTGGATATCCGTGAACTTGCAAAAGAAGTTATCATAGACAAAGGCGGTATCGCCAAGTCTGCTGATTTTGTGGCAGCAGGAATGCGTGCGGTGGATGTGGTGAATATGTGTAATGCAGGGTATCTTGACCGTGTGCGCCACGGCTACTATCAGCTTGCCGGGCAGGATGCTTCTTCTGAGGAACAACTACTTGCAACGCTCATTCCGCAAGGAATCGTATGTGTTGAATCCGCTCTTTTCCATTACGGATATAGTGACTTTGCACCTCGCAAGTGGTCAATAGTTGTTCCCCGCTCTATGTCAAGAACAAAGCTGGAACTGGATGTTCTTGCGCTACAGACCTATTATGTTCAGCCAGAGCTTTACGAGCTGGGCAAAACGACAGATGATTTTAACGGCGTTACACTTCCCGTATATGACCGCGAGCGCACGATTTGCGATTGCTTCAAATATCGCTCAAGACTGGACAACGAGCTTTTTAATAAGGCTCTTAATGCCTATGCGAATGATACAAAGAAGAATCTTCAAAACCTTTCTGTTTATGCCAAGAAACTCAGGGTATACAAAAAGGTCACGGAACTGATGGAGGTACTACTCAATGGTTGATATTGCTGTATCCGTGCTTGCACGGCTCAAAAACAAGGCAAAAGAGGCTGGAAGAAGCTATCAGCTTTGCCTGCAGCTTTTCTGCCAGGAAGAATTCCTTCGTCGTTTGGAAAAGTCCAAATACGCAGAAAATCTTGTGCTGAAAGGAGGTCTGTTCATCTATTCTGTTACCGACTTTGACAGTCGGGTAACGGTGGATGTGGATTTTCTCCTTCGGAAAGTGCCCAATACCCCTGAGCAGTTAAAGCCTGTATTGGAAGAAATCATTGCAACGCCCACCGGCAACGATTTTATTACCTTTGAGATTAAGAACATTGAACCCATAGCCGTCGCAAAAAAATATGCCGGCGTCGGCGCTTCTGTTGTGGCACGAATTAAAAACACAAAGACGCCTTTTGGCATTGACTTCGGTGTGGGTGATGTGATTGTACCAAAGCAGGAAAAACGCCAGATCCCCACACAGCTTGATGACTTTTCTGTCCCTACCGTAAACACTTACTCCCTTGAAACAACAATTGCCGAGAAGATAGATGCAATCCTCAGTCTGATGGAATTCTCCAGTCGAATGAAGGACTACTACGACATCTATTATCTTGCCAACAAGTTTGACTTTGACGGCGCTACGCTGACAGAGGCACTGAGAAAGACTTTTGAGAACCGCGGACACGCTTTCACCGTTGAACAGTTTGAGCAGGTAATGGCTTTTGAAGGTGATGAAGCGATGCAAAAGAAATGGAAAGCATTTTGCCGAAAGATTGATACAAAGACAGATGACTATGGAACTGTACTCAAAACGATAAGTGATTTTCTTGCAAAGCCATTTTCAGCGGCTATAAGTTCAAATAATTTTTCCGCCAAATGGCATACAGATGTTTGCTTGTGGAAATGAGGTGAGAGAACATGAAAAGCAAAGAGGCAAAAGCATGAATTAAATTTAATAAGCTGCTTGAAGATACCGGTTGGCGGTTTTTTAATGACGAAAACGGTCCAGCAACCTGTTTTGAAGAAGCCTCAAAAAATTTTTTAGGCGCAAAAAGCCCTTCGACTGTTCCCACTGTGAGAATCCGTTTGGGGATAGCAATTCTTAAAAAAGGCAAAAAAATTGCCCGCCGGTTGAGGCGGACGTTCACAAGCGTTAAGAACCAGAGAGTATTGTTAGAATGTTCACGATTTTGTGATATGATATTTTTGGATTATTATCGGAGGTGAAGTTGGTGGCTGTTAAATATGATAAGCTCTTTCACTTATTGATTGATCGAAAAATTACGAATGTACAGCTCGCTCAAAAAGCCGGCGTCAGTACAAATATTATTACCCGTTTGAAATGAGACCAGTATATCTCCATGGAAAGCATTGAACGCCTTTGCGTTGCTTTGAATTGCAGAGTGGATGATATTTTAGAGTGTATATCCAACGAGAACGAAGAGGTGAACAGGCAATGACACCTGAACAAAAAGCAAGGATATCGATTGATAAAAAGTTAGAGCAATCCGGCTGGGTGGTACAGGATGTAAAGCGACTAAATCCAATGGCTTCACTCGGTGTCGCTGTACGTGAATTCCCGACAGACACCGGACCGGTAGATTATGCGCTTTTTGTGAACGGCATACCGGTTGGCGTTATTGAAGCCAAAAAAAGTGATGCCGGTGAAAACATCACTGCCGTAGAGGAACAGTCTGCACGCTATGCAAACAGCACTTTTAAATGGGTAAAAGTCGAGTATTCCATCCGATTTGCTTACGAAGCGACGGACAAGCTGATCCGTTTTACTGATTATAAGGATATCAAGTTCCGCTCCCGCACGGTATTCTCGTTTCACAGACCGGAAACTTTGGAAGCCCTGCTTGCAAGTCCGGATACTATCCGAAATAATATGAAACATTTTCCGACCCTTGATGAAACAGGATTCAGAAGATGTCAAATCAATGCAATTCGAAATCTTGACAATTCTTTTGCCAACAACCGTCCGAAAGCTCTTGTGCAAATGGCAACAGGCGCAGGAAAAACTTTTACAGCAATTACAGCGGCCTACCGACTGCTTAAATACGGCAAGATGAACCGCATTTTATTTTTGGTGGACACAAAAAGCCTCGGAGAACAGGCAGAGCGAGAATTCCTTGCCTATATACCAAACGATGACCCACGCCCTTTTTTTCAGCTTTACGGAGTGTGCCGACTGAAATCTTCCTACATTCCTTCTGATGTTCAGATTTGCATCAGCACGATTCAGCGAATGTATTCTATCCTCAAAGGAGAGGATTTGGACGAATCCGCAGAAGAAACTCCTTTTGCGGAATATGTCACGGCTGACAGCAAAGCACCGAAGGAAGTGGTATACAACGAAAAATACCCGCCTGAATTTTTTGACTGCATTATTGTAGATGAATGTCACCGCTCTATTTATAATGTGTGGAGTCAGGTGCTCTCATATTTTGATTCATTTATTATCGGGTTGACTGCTACACCGGATAAGCGTACCTTTGCCTTTTTTGATGAAAATATCGTCAGTGAATATCCCCGTGAACAGGCAATTGTAGACGGCGTCAATGTAGGCGAAGATATTTTCGTGATTGAAACCGAAATCACGAAAAACGGCGCCTATCTGATGAAGCAGATGATAGAACATCGTAACCGTCTGTCAAGGGAAAAACGCTGGATGCAGATGGACGAAGATATAGATTATGTGCCTCCGCAGCTGGACAGAGATATTGTTAATCCCAGTCAGATTCGAACCGTGATTCGCACTTTTAAAGAAAACCTGTTTACAACATTGTTTCCAAGGCGAAAAGAAGTTCCCAAAACGCTGATTTTTGCAAAGACGGACAGCCACGCCGATGATATTGTCCAGATTGTACGGGACGAATTCGGTGAGGGAAATGAGTTCTGCCGCAAAATTACATATTCCGCAGATAATCCCGAATCGGTGCTTAGCTCTTTTAGGAACGACTATAATCCTCGTATTGCAGTCACCGTCGATATGATTGCTACCGGTACGGATGTAAAACCGATTGAATGCCTGATTTTTATGCGTGATGTCCGCAGCAAGAACTATTTTGAGCAGATGAAAGGGCGCGGCACCCGGACCCTCGGAAAAGACGATCTGCAAAAGGTCACGCCTTCCGCAACGGAAAACAAAGACCATTTTGTGATTGTAGACGCAGTGGGCGTTACCAAATCAAAGAAATGCGATACCCGTGCGCTGGAACGCAAACCGTCCGTCTCTATGAAAGAATTGATGATGAATGTAGCGCTCGGAGCGAAAGACGAGGATACTATTACCTCGCTTGCAAACCGTGTGATTCGCTTAAACAGCCAGATGAACAATGCCGAGCGCAGGCAATTTGAAGAAATAGTCGGAGAAAGCGCCGGAAAGGTTGCTGAAAATCTGCTCAATGCCTTTGATGAAGATGTAATTGCAGAAAAAGCAAAGGCAGACGCAAAAACAGAAGAGCCATCAGAAGAAGCGCTCAAGCAGGCGCAAAAAGATTTGATTGCACAGGCAGTCGCACCGTTTATGAATCCCGACACGCGTGATTTTATCGAAAATGTCCGCCGCAGTCACGACCAGATCATCGACAATGTCAATCTCGACTCAGTTTTGTTTGCCGGATATGACACGCAGAAGGAAGAAAACGCCGACCGTATGATACAGATATTCCGCACCTTTATTGAGGAGAACCGGGACGAAATCCTTGCCCTGCGGATTATTTACAGCGAACCGTATGCAAACCGCGCAATGGCGGTGGAGAAGCTGAAAGCGCTATATGAAAAGCTAAAGTCAAAGGGTATCACCGTAGAACGCTTGTGGGATTGCTATGCCATTAAGAAGCCGGATAAAGTGAAAAAAGGTGTAATGGCTCAGCTTGCCGACCTGATTTCCATTATCCGTTTTGAAATGGGTTATACAAATCAGCTTTTTCCTTTTGCTGACAAGGTAAATTACAATTTTATGCAGTGGACACTCAGACGAAATGCAGGTGCGGTGCATTTTACCGAGGAACAGATGGAATGGCTGAGGTTGATTAAAGACCATATTGTAAGTTCCCTGAGTATTTTACCGGAGGATTTAGACCTGACGCCATTTGATAAAAAAGGCGGGCTGCTTGCCTTTTATGATGTGTTCGGGGAACAGTATGAGGAAATTTTACAGGAAATGAATATAGAATTGGTAGCGTAAAGGAGATATTGGAAGTTGATTTCCCCCAAAAAACTAAGTGATATTGCTGTTATCTATAATGGAAATAGCATCAATAAAACTGTTAAACAGGAAAAATATATGAATGATGTTCTAGGTTGGAATTACATAGGAACAAAGGATATAGGCTTTGATGGAACAATCACTTACAAAACAGGTGTTATAATCCCATTTTCTGAAACAAAATTCAGGACTGCTCCAGCAGGTACAGTATTCGTATGTTCTGAAGGAGGAAGTGCCGGTAAAAAAACTGCTCTTGTTAAAGAAGAAGTCTGTTTTGGAAATAAGCTATTTGCCATTGTCAACAAGAATGATGAGTTTACTCCAAAGTATATCTATTACTATACAAGATATGAAGCATTTCTTAGACAATTTAAATCAATGGCAAGCACTTTAATGGGCGGTATTACTGTTAAGAATTTTGGGAATATTAAAATTCCGGTCCCCCCTCTGCCCGAGCAGGAACGGATTGTCGCACGGATTGAGGAGTTGTTTTCCGAGTTGGATAAGGCGGTTGAAACGCTGAAAACCACCAAGCAGCAACTTGCTGTGTACCGTCAAGCAGTGCTGAAAGAGGCGTTCGATGTGGCATTAAAGTATACTGAAAAATTAATGTCTATTGAAGAATTTCTTGTAACCGATAGAAAAGGTATGTCAACAGGTCCATTTGGCACAATGATAAAAAAGCACGAGCATAAGCAAGATGGTGTTCCAATGCTTGGTATAGAAAATATTGGTGAGGGTAAGTTTGTTAATGGCAATAAAATCTTTGTTACGAAAGAAAAAGCGAAAGAATTAAAATCTTTTGTACTAAAAAGTGGTGACATCATCATTTCTCGCTCTGGAACCGTTGGTGAAATATGTGCTGTTCCTGCTTATATGGAAGGAGCATTGTTATCTACAAATTTAATGAGAGTGTCTTTAAACCTTCAAAAAGTATTATCAGAATATTTTATTTATATGTTTCAAAGTAAAGGTGTTGTCTTAGATCAGGTAAAAGAACTATGTAAAGGCTCTACTAGAATTTTCTTAAATCAAACCATTTTAAAACAAATTAAATTTCCTATACCAAGTATAGCCAAACAAAAAGAAATAATCTCTGAAATTGAGGCAAGAATGTCAACCTGCGGCAGCATAGAAAAAACAGTGGACACCGCTTTGCAACAAGCCGAAGCTATGCGGCAGAGTATTTTAAAGCAGGCGTTTGAAGGGAGGCTGTGAAAATGCCAACGATTACAGATTGGTTAATGGTAATTATTACAGGAATATATGTAGTTGCTACGATTGCCATTTGTTGGGCAAATATTAAATCTGCAAAAGCTACTCGTGAGCAGGTGGAAGAATCAAAAAAGCAATATGAAGATGAACATAGGGCTTATATTACAGCAGAATTTATTTATTCCAGATGTACACGTTATGGTATAAGATTTACAAATAACGGTAAACGATTTGCCAATAACATTCAAATTCAATTTGACTCTGATTTCATATCTTGTACTGACGACAAATATGCAAATAGATTAAAAGACTTTAAAGACAAAAAGTTTACACTTGGAATAGGGCAAAGTTATGATGTTTTTTTCGGAGTTACAGGATTTATGCAAAAATCGAATCTGTCCCCTATTGAAGGGATAATTACCTATAATGATTTTAAACAAACATACAATGAAACTTTTTTTATAGACCTTACAAATTACGCTCCTGTATTTCCCGCTAAAAATGAAATTGAGAATATTGCAAAATCTTTTGAAAAGCAAACGCAACAGTTAGAGAAGATTCAAAAAGGCATATATAAAATTACAGAATCTCATATGAAGGAGTAAAGCAATGTCAGAACAATCAACAACCATAATCTCAAAAGTATGGGGACTGTGCAATCCGCTTCGGGATGACGGCGTATCTTATGGCGATTATTTGGAACAGCTTACCTATCTTATCTTTTTGAAAATGTCCGACGAATATTCAAAACCACCCTATAAGCGTGATGCCGGTATTCCGGCCGGTTACGGTTGGTCGGATATGAATATGCTGAAAGGTGCGGAGCTTGAGGATCAATACAAAGCCACACTGGAAAAGTTAGGCGAACAGAGCGGCATTCTCGGCCAGATCTTTAAAGGCGCTGTCAACAAAATCAGCAATGCGGCAATTTTGTACCGTGTGGTACAGATGATCGACAAAGAAAAATGGGTGGCAATGTCCTCCGATGTAAAAGGTGAGATTTACGAGGGATTATTGCAAAAGAACGCAGAGGACATTAAAAGCGGTGCGGGACAATACTTTACTCCCCGTCCGCTGATTCGTGCTATGGTGCGCTGTCTGCGTCCCGAACCGATGAAAACCATTGCCGATCCCTGCTGCGGCAGCGGCGGTTTTTTTCTTGCGGCTCAGTCTTTTCTTGCTGATCCCACCAATTATACTCTGGACAGAGAGCAGAAAGAATTTTTGAAAAATGAAACCTTTTACGGAAATGAAATTGTGCCTGCAACCTATAAAACCGCACTGATGAACCTGTATTTGCACAATATCGGGGATATTTACGGAAATGTTCCGGTCACGCTGGGTGATGCATTGCTGACAGACCCGGGATACCGTGTCGACTATGTGCTGACCAATCCGCCCTTCGGTAAAAAGTCGTCTATCACTTTTACCAACGAGGAAGGCGAGCAGGAGGACGAAGACCTCGTTTATAACCGTCAGGATTTCTGGACAACCAGTTCGAACAAGCAGCTCAATTTTGTACAGCATATCAATACGATTCTCAAAGCTACCGGAAAGGCAGCAGTTGTTGTGCCGGATAATGTCTTGTTTGAGGGCGGTGCGGGAGAAACAATCCGAAAGAAACTGCTTGAAACAACGGATTTACATACCATTCTTCGCTTGCCTACCGGTATTTTTTACAAACCGGGAGTAAAAGCAAATGTTTTGTTTTTTGATAAGCGACCTGCCAGTGCTCAGCGACAGACAAAAGATGTATGGATTTACGATTTCCGCACCAATATACATTTCACGCTCAAACAGCACCCGATGAGCGACATTGATTTGGAAGATTTTATTCGTTGCTATAATCCTGAAAATCGATACGAGCGAACAGAAACCTATTCGGCTGATCATCCGGACGGTCGCTTCCGCAAATTCTCAGTAGATGAGATTATGGAGCGAGATAAGACGAGCTTGGATATTTTCTGGATCAAAGATAAGTCATTAGCGGATCTTGACAACCTCCCGTCTTCCGATGAGCTTGCAAGTGATATCATTGAAAATTTGCAAAGTGCTCTGGATAGTTTCAGTGCTCTGCAAGCACAGCTAAACAAATAAAAATCACACGCAAAGACCGTACCGTAATCACGCTGTGCGGTCTTATTGTTTTGCTAAATTAAATATGCTTTGCAGGTGGGACAACCAACCCCACGAAGAAATCAAAATGGCTGCGATCGCTTGAATTAGAAAGAGTGAATTACAAAACGCCCAGAACACAGCCACGAAAGAGCTGCAAATTCTGGGCGTTTTTGCGCTATGTTGCGACGGGGTTTTCCTGCGATAAATCAATAACATTGCGCAGAGGTATGGCCTTTTCCAGGTTTGCGTCCTGATCTTCCAACCCGCTCAACAGGTGGTCTGGCAGCGAAAGCTCGCAGGCACATTTGCGGAACTGTCGGGGAGAAATGCCGAAATAAGCGCGGAACAGGTGGTAGAAATGGCTCAGGGAATCGAAACCGGCATCAGCACAGATATCCATGATTTCGGCTTTGGATTGCATGAGGCAGCGGGCGGCGTATTCTAGGCGAATGTCGTTCACCAGCTGCGAGGGCGTTTTGTTCATGTATTTGCGGCAGGAGCGGGAAATGTGCTCTACACTTTTTCCCGCAAGGCGGTATAGCGCGGGCAGGCCCTCGGCAAAATTGGCCTTTTTCATCATTTCAATGTTTACAACCTTCAACCAATCGGGAATGGGCACGGTGCTCTTTTTGGGCAAAACAGGGAAATGGGTGGTGAGCAGATTGAACAGCGCAATGCGGAACAGCGTTTCCGATTCCGATTTCATAATTTTGCCCTGCACCAAAAGCTGGCGCATGGTTTGCATCAGCGTTTCCAGTTCGGCGCGCGCAAGGGTAACGTGCGGCGGCAGCACGGGGGAAAGCAGGCTCTGGCTGTAGTAGCTGTCTCCAACGTAATCCAGAAAAAGGCGAAATAGTGCGCTGGGCACAAGAATATTCACAATTTGAAACTGCGAAGAGGGAGTTACATAGGCATGAATATCGTCTGGGCGTACAAAATACAGCATGCCCGGTTCTAAATTCTGGCTTACGCCGTTTATTTTGTGTGTGGCAGTGCCCTGGCTTACGACAAAAATTTCGTAGTAATCGTGGCAGTGGAACACCGCCAGCTGCTCCGGGTCGCTGATAACGCTTGCCTGGCCACTGCGCAGGCGCAGAAAGGTTTCCGCGTGTAAACGAACCACTTCCATACAAACAACTCCTTGTCGGCGGCGCTTTCGAGCAAGGGTAAATTTGCGGTATTTTGCCGGGAAAAGCGCGCTTTTTTGCGTTTGTGTGTTTTCAAATATCAATATACAACAAAAATTAAATCATTGCAAGACAAGAAAAGCCGACCGTAAAAAGGCTATGATGATAGCACCACAGAAAATACAAGCACATGGGCTAACAAGGAAAGGAGTTTTTGATAGATGAACCATTGGAAAGTGCAAAACCCAAGACAGGACCTCTCTTACGAAATTGCGTTTACGCAGGCGTACCGCGCGGCGTTAAAGCGGTATACGCACCCGGCGGAAATTGAGCTTGCCATGCTGCGCGCGCAGTACCCCGCCATTATGCACCCTATTGAAGACAACGATGTGTTGGCAGGGCGCGTGGAATTTGGCCTGGTGGGCTACGGCATTCAGGGGCAAACGGGCGGCACGGGCTACTACATCGACGAGCCGCGCGTGGTGCAGGCGCTGGAATTCGCCGAGGGCAACGCCAAATACCGGGAAGATTTGCACGATATGCTCACCTTCTGGAAGGCGCGCAACACCTACAACAAGGTGCTGCGCGAAACGCCCGCAGAGCTGCGCGCCGCCATTCCCACCGAGCAGTGGAAAACCGAACCCGTGGCGGCAAGCCCCATCATTCGCATGGCGGGCGCGTACATTGATTTCGACAAGCTGGTGCGCGTGGGCGTTCCCGGTTTGCGCGCGGAGTTAACGGCGCTGCTGGACACCGCGCCAGCCGCCGGCCGGGACGAAGTGCTGCTGCGCTGTGCGCTGGGCGCGCTGGACGTTTTGTGCGGCATGCTACGCTTTTATGAAACGCAGGCTAGGGAAAAAGCAGCCGACGCGCCCACGCCCGCGCGCAGAAAAGAAATGGAAGATTTGGCCGCGGCGCTGCACGAACTGCCCGAACGCGCGCCCACCAGCCTGCTGGCAGCCATGCAGCTGTGCTGGCTGTATGGCGTAATGTGCCCTCTGGTGGAATTCGGGCGCATGGACGAATACCTAGGCGACCTTTACTGCCACGACATTGACAACGGCGTTATCACCGAGGCGCAGGCGCTGAAAATGGCGCAGACGTATTTTTATCTTATTGACGCGCTGGACGACGAAACGGACGGCCGTGTTATTGTGGGCGGCTACGGCCGGCGCAACCCGGAAAACGCAGACCGCTACTGCCTGGTGGCGTGCGAGGCGTGCCGCACGGTAAAAGAGATTTTGCCGCAGTTTACGCTGCGCTTCAACAAAGAAACGCCCAAAGCCGTGTGGGACGCAGCCATGCGCTGCATTGGCGAGGGGCGCACGTTTCCGCTGCTGTACAACGACGAAGTGCTTGTGCCCGGCGTAATGAAAGCATTTGGGGTAGACCGCGCTCGCGCGGAAACCTATATGCCCCTGGGCTGCGGCGAAATTGAATTTGATCATTACAGCTTCGGCTCACCCAACGGGAGCGTTGGTACGTTGAAAATTCTGGAACTGGCGGTGCGCGGCGGGTACGACCCCATTGCGGGCGGCTACCTTGCGCCCAAAACCATTCCCCTGGCAGAATGCAAAAGCTACGAACAGTTTTTAGAAAATTACAAAACACTGCTGCATTACTTTATTGCCGCGCAGGCACATTATGAAAAATATCTGTACGAGAGCATTGGCCAGATGCACCCGTTTTTGATGGTTTCCATGCTGTACGACGGCTGCATGGAAGGCGGCAAGGCGCTGCTGAACGGCGGCTGCCGGTATTTGGCGGGCACAATGGAACTGTACGGCAACGTGAATGCGGCCAACAGCCTGGCGGTAATTAAAAAGCTGGTGTTTGAAGAAAAGACGGTTTCGGCACAGGAACTGGTGCAGGCAATGGACGACAACTTTGTGGGCCACGAGCGGCTGCGCCGCATGGTGCTGGACGTGCCCAAATACGGCAACGACATTGCCTATGTGGACGATATCATGGTGGAACTGCACGATTGGCTGTGCGAAACAACCGCCGCGCAGGCGGACAAAGTGGGCCTGAAAAGCTATTTGTGCGTGAACATCAACAACGCGCAGAATACCACGCTGGGCCGCTGGGTGGGCGCAACGCCAGACGGCCGCAAAGCCGGCACGCCAATGGCGAACGCAAACAACCCCGCCCCGGGTACAGACAAAAACGGGCTTACGGCCATGCTCAATTCTATTTTAAAGCTGCGGCACGACAACCACGCGGGCATGGTGCAGAACATGCGGTTTACGCGTGAAACATGGTACAACCCGGACGGCAAGGCCCGCGCGTTGGTGGACGATTATTTTGCACGCGGCGGCGCGCACGCCATGATTACCGTTGTGGGGCGGGAAGATTTGGCCAAAGCAATGGAACACCCCGAGGATTACCACGATTTGATCGTGCGCATCGGCGGCCTTTCGGCGCGGTTTGTCGCCCTGAAAAAAGACGTGCAGCAGGAGATTTACAACCGTGTATCCTACTGAAAAAACAGCCCCGGTGTTCGACATTCAAAGTTTTTCGTTGCAGGACGGGCCGGGCATACGCACCACGGTGTTTTTTAAAGGCTGTCCGCTGCGCTGCCGCTGGTGCCACAACCCGGAATCGTACCTGGCAACGCCGCAGCTGATGTTCCACCAGAACCTTTGCGCGGGCTGCCTGGCCTGCACCGGCGTTTGCCCCACAGGGGCGCACCAGGCACAGCTGGTGCAGGGCAAACGGGTGCATGTGCTGCACCCGGAACGCTGCACAGCCTGCGGCGCGTGCCTGGAGGTGTGCTGCTACGACGCGCTTGCGCTGCTGGGCAGGCGTTACACGCCGCAGCAGCTGGCGCAGGCTGTGCAAAAAGACTTGGGCTATTACAGGCTGGAAACAAACGGCCGGCGCGGCGGCATTACGCTTTCGGGCGGCGAACCCATGCTGTGGGCAGATTTTATAGAAGACTTTCTGGCGCTGCTGCCCAGTGTGGACATTGCAATGGAAACCAGCGGCCACGCCAGAACAGAGGACTACGAGCGTCTGGCGCAACATGTAAACTTGTTCCTATTTGATTACAAGGCTACAAATACGGAAAAGCACAAAGCGCTGTGCGGTGTGGACAACGAATTGATTTTGCGCAACCTGAACATGCTGTACGGCATGGGGTGCGAGATTGTTCTGCGCCTGCCGCTTATTCCGGGCGTGAACGACGACGACGAGCATTTACAGGGCATTGCGGCGCTGCTGAAACAGTACCCGCGCATTCGGCACGCCGAAATTATGGCATACCACACGCTGGGCGTTGGTAAGGCGGAAGGGCTGGGCATGCCAGCACCGCTGGCTGGGCTTGCCGCAGCCAGTGGCGCGCAAAAACAGCTTTGGTTACAGCGCTTGCACGCGCTGGGCGCGCAAAATGTGGTGTTGTCGCAATAACGGGTCTCCCTGCCGCCCCAAAAGCGGGGCGGAAAAATAAAAAAACGGAGGAAAACGACATGAAACACAAGAAAACATTTTTGGCCGCGCTGCTGGCCGGCGCAATGCTGCTGTCTGCATGCGGCGGCGCACCTTCCAGCGCAGGCACGGGGGCGTCTGCCTCCACAGCGGCAAGCACGTCTTCCAGCGAAGCGGCGGGCGTGCCGAACGCAGACCTGCTGGTGTCTGTTTGGGGTGGGCCGCACGCCGACGTGCAAAAAAGCGTGGTGCAAAGCTACCCCAACGGCACAGTAACCATTGACGATGTGGATTTCGGCAATTTGCAGGCAAAACAGCTCACCTCGTTTGGCGCGCAGGCTGGCTCGGGCAACTATGACGTGGTATGGCTGGACAGCAAGTGGGTTGGGCAGTATGTGGAGGCAGGCTACCTGCTGCCGCTGGACGAATATATTGACAAACTGGGCGTGGACACCAGCATGTACGCCGCGGGCCTGCTGGACGGCTGTAAGGTGGACGGCAAACTGTACGGCCTGCCCACTTATGCGCAAAGCCTGATTTTGTGCTACGACACGCAGGCGTTTGAACAGGCCGGGCTGGATGTGCCCACCAATATGAATGAACTGATTGAAGTGGCGAAGTATTTTAAAGCACAGGGCAGCGGCATTGCACTGCCGGCAAAGCAGGGCAGCGCTTCCATTACCGTGTTTTCGCAAATGCTGTATTCGGACGGCAACGATTACTTTGACGCCGACGGCAACTTGGCTTTGACAAGCGACGCCGTGGTGCAGGCGGCCACCTGGTACGACGAACTGGTGGCAAACTCCGTTGACGGCTGCACAGCTTGGCATCACGACGAAGTGGCCGAGGCTGTGCGCACGAAAAAAGCGCCCATTGGCATTGTAATGAGCGCGCTGTGCAACCAGAACTACGATGAAGAAAAAAGCCTCGTGGCTGATACCGTGGCATATGCGCCGCTGGCGGGTGCATCCGGTAATGCCGCCGCTGCAAACTCTTTTTGGGTATGGGGCGTGGCAGCGAACTCTGCCAATCCCGAAACAGCCGCAGATTTCTGTGCGTGGATGACAAGCCCCGAGGTGGAAAAGCAGCAGACGCTGGCTGACCAGCAGATCAGCGCAATTTCCGCCTTGAGCGAAGATGCGGAAGTGTTGGAGGTAACGCCCTTCCTGCCAGTAGTAATGGAGCAACTGGACAACGGCAAAAGCGACCCGCAGACGGCCAGCTTTGCCGAACTGAAAAACCATTTGCAGGCGGCGCTTTCTGAAATTGCCACCACCGACGCAGACCCCGCAACGGTGCTGGCAGGCGTGCAGGACATGATGAAGGATACAGATTTCAGCAAATAAAGCACATAGATACAAATAAAGTGTAGCTTTCCGCCGGGCCAATGGCAAACCGGCAAGGCGGAAGGCTGCCCGGAGCGGACACACCGAAGGCACGTGTCCGCCGCGGGCAGCCCCGCGCTACGGCATGTACAGATTTTGAAAGGACGTGTTCCCACCTTATGAAACCAAAGTTGAACAGACAAAAGGTTTTTTACTGGTCGCTGGAGCGGGGAGACCTGCTGCCGCTGCTTTTGATGACGCCAACGTTGCTCATCATCTTTTTTGTAATGATTCTGCCGCTACTGTACGGGCTGTATTTAAGCCTATTTGACGTTGGGTTTGGCACGGTTACGGCAGAAAACTTTGTGGGGCTTGCCAATTACGCCAGTTTTTTTCAAGACCCTGTGGCGCAGAAGGCGATATGGAACACGCTGCTCTTTTCGGCGGGGGCAATTGTGGGCGATATGTTTTTCGGCACGGTGGGCGCGCTGCTGCTGAACAAAATGGCGCGCTGGCTGGGCAATATCTGCCGCCCGCTCATGACAATTCCGCTGCTGGTGTCGCCGGTGGTGGTGGGCCTTATTTGGCGGTATTTGTACGACCCTTCCGGCATTTTGTACTGGGCTTTGGGCAAGGTTGGCCTTGGGCTGGAGCAGTTCCCGGGCGTTACGTCTTCGGCCACGGCGCTGCTGTGCTGCATCATTGCGCAGTGGTGGCAGGTTGTGCCGTTTTATATTATTGTGTTAACCGCCGGTTTATTGAGCATTTCGGAGGATTATTACGAGGCGGCCACGGTGGACGGCGCAGGCCCAGTGGTGAGTTTTTTTCGCATTACGCTGCCGCTGATGCAAAACGTGTATATGACGGCGTTTTTGGTTTCTGGCGTGGACACCATTAAAATATTCGACATTATCTATGCGCTGACGGGCGGCGGGCCAAACAATTCCAGCCTGTCTATCAGCATTTACGCCTACAGCCAGGGGTTTGAAATGTCCAGCATGGGTTATGCAATGGCGCTTTCGTTCATTGCCATGCTTGTAACGTTTGTTGTTTTCGGCGTGCCGTTCATTCGCCACAACGCCAAAAAAGAAAAGGAATGAGGTGCTTGCCATGCGATACAGAAGAAAATGGTATACAAAACTGATGATGGCGGTCTTGATAGGCTTGGCACTGCTGTGGACGCTGATGCCGGTGTATATCATCGTAAGCAATTCCATGCGGCGCACGCTGGAAATGAAAGAAATGCCGCCAAAACTGCTGTTTGCGCCCACGTGGACGCATTTTGAAAAAGTGCTTACGCTGGACAGGTTCGGCCAGTATTTCCTGAATTCGGTTATCATAACGGGCAGCGTTGTGCTGCTTACCATATTGGCCGGCAGCCTGGCTGCCTACGGGCTTAAAATTTGCAAATCCAAAATTGGGCGCAATATCTCCAACGTGCTGCTGTTGGGGAAAATGGTGCCGGTTGTAACCATTATGATTCCGCTGTTCATCATGTTCAACCGCGTGCATTTAACAGGTTTGCACCTTGCTCCCATTCTGGCGCACTGCTGCTTAACGCTGCCGTTTGTCACCTGGCTGATGAACAGCTTTATCGGCGATATTCCAGACGAACTGATTGAGGCGGCCACCGTGATGGGGTGCAGCAGGCTGCTGGTGTTCCCGCGCATTATTTTGCCGCTGCTCAAGCCTGCGGTTGCCTCTGCGGCCATTTTGGTAATGCAAAGCAGCTGGAACGAACTGCTGTTTGCGCTCACGCTCACGGGTATTAAAACCTACCCGCTCACCGTGGGCATTGCAAAATATGTGGGCGCGCTTTCGGTGGATTGGGGAAAGTGCAGCGCGGCGGCCACGCTCACCATGCTGCCGGTAATTTTGGTGGGCTTTTTCATGCAGAAATATCTGGTGTCCGGCATGACGGCCGGCGCTGTAAAGGGTTAAGGCAGAACGCCCGTATGGCCAAAAGGAGAGATCGGAACAATGATGTATTACGGCGCACAGTATTACCGCCCGCCCTTTCCGGGCAGCGAGTGCTGGCAGCGGGATTTTGAAAATATGCAGGCGCTCGGCTTTACCTGCGTAAAGCTATGGGCCGTGTGGAACTGGGTGGAACAAGAGCAGGGCAAATTTTGTTTTGACGACTTGGATGAACTGGTGGCGCTGGCAAAGCAGCACGGGCTGAAGGTGATTATCAACACCATCCCGGAGGGCGCGCCCTATTGGACAGACACCGGGAACGCAGACGATTTGTACCAAACAGCCGACGGCCAGCGCGTAGCCTATGGCGGGCCGGCCAACCTGCCCACTGCCGGGTGGCCAGGGCGGTGTATAGACGACGACGCCTTCACGGCGCTGGCGGCGCGCTTTATTGAGGAGACAGCGCGCCATTTTGCCACAGAACAGGCGGTGGCGGCCATAGACGTTTGGAACGAACCGCATTTAGAACCCATGTACGATTACCGGCAGAACATGCTGTGCTACTGCCCTCATTCCAAAGCGCGCTTTCGGCGCTGGCTACAGGAAAAATACGGCAGCTTGCAGGCGCTGAACACCGCGTGGTATCGCACATACCGCAGCTGGCAGGAAGTTGCGCCGCCGCCGCGTTTCGGCACATGGGCTGATATGCTGGACTGGCGCAAATTCTGGCTGTGGAACATGCGCCGCTGGCTGGACATGCGCGTGGCGGCCAGCCGGCGCGGTGCGCCCAATATCCCTGTGCAAACGCACGTGGCGTACAGCGGCATTTTGGGCAACCGCATTGTAGGCGGGCTGGGCAACGAGCTGGGCGACGAATTTGAGCTTGCGCGCGGCGTGGATATTTTTGGGCTTTCTAGCTTTCCCTCGTGGCTTATGGGCGAAGAGCACGTGTACCGCCATTTTCTGCACAGTGCCATGATAGCCGAGGCGGCGCACGGCAAGCCGTTTTACCAGGTGGAATTGCAGGGCGGCGCGGGCAAACCCGGCCTTTTGGGCGGCCTTGTGCCAACGGCGCAGGACGTGACGCTGTGGAACTGGAACACTATTGCGGTGGGCGGCAAGGGCAGCGTATACTGGCAGTATGCGCCGGAACCCGCCGGGCTGGAAAGCCCGGGATTCGGCTTAACGGGCTTTTTGGGGGAAAACACGCCCCGCAGCAAAGCGGCGGCAGAATGTGCTAAAACGCTTACCGCCATACCGCATCTGGAACACGCCCGCAGTGCGAAGATATGCAACGCGGTGTATGTGTCCCGCTCCAGCGATTTATTATGTTTTGCCGCCGACAGGCAAGAGTCGTTGTACGCGACAGGGCTTTCCGGGGCATTCCAAGCGGCGTACCGCAGTTCTATTCCCGTGCGCTTTTTCCACCAGGACTACATCGATGAATTGCCGGGCAGCGGCATACAAACGCTATACCTGCCCATGCCGCTGGTGTTGAGCGCGCACGAGGTGGAAGTGCTGGGGCGCTTTGTGCGGGTAGGTGGCACGCTGGTGAGCGAGGCATGCCCGGGGCTGTACCGGGAGGACGGCCTGCTGGAACAAAACAGCGCGGCGTTGTATGAGCTGTTCCGGCTTCGGCATGTGGGAATTGAGGCAAGCCCGGAATTGGGCCAGGTGGAAGCCCGCTGGCTGGAAAACGACGCGCCGTTTTACGGCCGGCTGTACCGCCAGGTGGTGCAGCCATGCGAGGGCGCGCAGGTGCTGGCCGTTTTTGCAGACGGCGCGCCGGCTGTTACGCAGTATTGCTGCGGCCGCGGCCGCGCGGTGTGGTTTGGTACATATGTTGCCAATGCTTATGAAACGCAGCGCGACGTAGCCTCGGCGCAGGCCATTGCGCGCTGGTTTGTGCCGCAGGGGTATGCGGCGCTGCGCCAGTTAAGCGTAACGCACGGCGCGGCGCAGCGCATTCCACTTGCGCCTGTGGTGCGGCTGCTGGAAACCGACAGCCATTGGCTGCTGGTGGCGCAAAACCCAACGGACGCGCCGGTGTCGGTTTCGGCCGAGTTTGCGCAGCCGCAGGCTTTCCCCGCGCAGAAGCTGTCTGCGCAGGAAGCCGACCGCTATGTGCTGCGGCTCATTTTGCAGCCACAAAGCGGGCGCGTTATCACCTGGCCAAAACGGCGTGCATAGCGTTCTTGCTTTATAAAGTACAAATTATCCTCAAAACGCTAAAACACCCGAAGAACCGGATGTTTGCTCAGCTCCCTCCATGATTAACAAGCATAGAGGGAGCATTCTCATACCGCGACACCACCGCAAGGCGACCACGACAAACCCCTATTTGCTTCGGTTTGTGTGTTGCAATGTTCACAAAGTTCTGTATAGTAACATAGCAGCGCGTGCCTTTATATATACGTGTCTGTGTTGGCGGTGGCTTGTGGTTTGCACGAGTCAGAGCTATTCGAAATGCCTGTTTTCTGCATTTTGGTGTAAAATCCGCAGGCTGGCCGCCAAAAATTCGAATCACCCGACTTATAGGTTTATTTATTCTGCATATCCTTAAGAACCTCAGGGAGGCATGATTCACAGTCATTAGAATTTTCAATTATTGAGTATGTTTTAAGTGGTAAAATTCCCGCAAATTGCAAGTGTAAGTTGGACACCTGCACGGTAGAACTTAGTGAATCAGAG
>OHAS01000285.1_pt1 | contig 42702 bp, 34 predicted proteins | sample 1577131 | NCBI WGS metagenome assembly OHAS01 (sample SAMEA3541566, study PRJEB24748) | human gut metagenome | biome: human gut; feature: human-associated habitat; material: faeces | place: China | collected 2012 | reverse complement strand
CTCAATCTGTAAAGCGTACAGCCGTTGAGGCTGAGCTATGCGCACCAGTTAAGGGAAGGATTATTCCTCTTAAAGATGTAAAGGATCCAATATTTGCAGACGAGATACTTGGCAAAGGCGCAGCAGTAATACCCGATACAGGACTGATTGTAGCTCCAGCAGGCGGCGTTATAGAAAACGTGGCGGAAACCAGCCATGCCGTAGGACTTAGGACAGCGGACGGCGCGGACGTTCTTATCCATATCGGAATAGATACGGTAAAGCTTGACGGAAAGCATTTCAAGCCGCTTGTTAAGGCCGGAGACCATGTAAAAATCGGAGACCCTCTTATTGAGTTTGATATGGACAAGGTTAAAAAAGCCGGCTTTGACGTTACAACTCCGATTATCATTACCAATTCTGGAGAGTTCGATATTTCTGTAATTTCCAAGGATGCCCTTGAGAAGGAACCGTTTATAAGGCTGTCTAAAAAGGAGGGATAAAACATGGGTTTTCCTAAAGACTTTTTATGGGGCGGCGCCGTAGCAGCCAACCAATGTGAGGGAGCGTATAATGAGGACGGAAAAGGACTTTCCGTACAGGACGTAATGCCAAAGGGCATACGGGGAGCCCATACCGGAAGGCCAACGCCAGACAATCTGAAGCTTATTGGAATAGACTTTTATCACAGATACAGGGACGATATAAAGCTTTTTGCCGAAATGGGATTTAAGGTTTTCCGAACCTCCATAGCATGGTCAAGAATATTTCCAAACGGCGACGATGAAATCCCCAATGAAGCGGGCCTGGAATTTTACGACAGCCTGTTTGACGAATGCCTGAAGCACGGAATAAAGCCCCTTGTTACGCTTTCCCATTACGAGCCTCCTCTCGCGCTTGCCGAAAAATACGACGGCTGGCTTGACAGGCGGGTTATAGGCTTCTATGAAAAATTCTGTAAAACCGTATTTGAAAGGTATAAGGACAAGGTAAAATACTGGCTCACCTTCAACGAGATTAATTCTCTTCCTAACGCGCCTTTTATGAGCGGCGCGATTATGACACCTAAAGACCGGCTTACAGAGGAGGACTTTTACCGCGCCATGCATCATCAGCTTGTGGCCAGCGCGTCGGCTACAAGGCTGTGTCACGAAATAATCCCCGACGCAAAGGTCGGCTGTATGATACTTGGAATAACGGTTTACCCTCTGCGTCCGCACCCCGACGATGTTATAAAAACAATGCTTAAGGACAGGGAAACCTACCAATTTTCAGACATCCACGCCAGGGGACGTTACCCCTCATATCTGCTTAAATACTTTAAGGATAAGGGAATTGACCCCGGAATTACTGCTGAGGATGAGGAAATTCTGAAAAACACCGTTGATTTTATTTCCTTCAGCTATTATTCAAGCATATGCGAGTCGGCTGACCCGCAGGGTGCCGAGCAGACCGGGGGAAATCTGAGCAGGGGCTACAAAAATCCCTATTTAAAATCAAGCCAGTGGGGCTGGCAGATAGACCCTCAGGGCTTAAGATACACACTCAACAAGCTATACGACCGTTATCAGCTTCCCCTGTTTATTGTTGAAAACGGGCTGGGTGCCGAGGACAAATTAGTTGACGATGGTATGGGAGGAAAAACCGTTGAGGATGACTACCGTATAGAATACCTCCGCAGGCATCTGCTGGAGGTTGAAAAAGCCATAGAGGACGGGGTCGAGGTAATCGGTTACACCTCCTGGGGCTGTATAGACCTTGTCAGCGCCTCTACCGCTGAAATGCGAAAGCGCTATGGTTTCATCTATGTTGACCGCGGCGACGACGGAAAAGGCACGCTAAACAGATACAAAAAGAAATCCTTTTACTGGTATAAAAATGTAATAGAAACCAATGGAGAATCCCTTTAACAGCGAAAAGGAGAACAGTTTTATCTGTTCTCCTTTTCGCTTGTTCATTTTAAATTCATCTTTTTAATATTTCCTCACTCGCCTCATATTCCCTGACGATGGAATTTAAGTCAATTCCCGTAGCGGCAGCTATCTTCACAACTGTTGAAAGCAGCGGATCAACTCTTCCAACCTCTAAATCAATATAATGCCTGGTGCTCACACCGCAAATTTCTGACATTGCTGTTTGTGTCAGCTTGTTTTCATTCCTGTACTCGTAAAGAACTTTGCCCAGCATTCTGCTAATGGACATATGTACCCCCTCCTTTATGGCTGAATTGTAAGGCAGGGTAAACATCTTGTGAATGACTGGCAGTTCACAATCCGAATTTAAACAAAAAATTTTATTAATCCCATTAAAAATTTTTATATTATGATGTGTGCAGTTTTATAATCTTGGTGTACCGCTGGTTTTTCCGGTGACACATTGTGCTGTGCGTGAATAAAATATATGGATAACTTAAAAGGCGGGCCATACAATGAGCATTGCAGTAATGATACTTGAAGCCGCCGTATTGTCGTCTACCTTATCTCTGGACGCCTTTATCGCCAGCTTTGCCTATGGCAGCAACAAAATAAAAATACCTTTATCATCCATAATAGCCATTAATATTGTATGCAGCGGAATTCTTGGCATATCTCTGCTTGCAGGAGCTTTAATACGTCCGTATCTTCCATCTGACATCAGCAATATTATCTGTTTCCTTATATTGTTTATCATCGGGCTTGTAAAGCTGCTTGACAACATTGCGAAGGCCGTAATAAGAAAACATGGCGGATTATCTAAAAACATCAGGTTTTCATTTCTTAACTTTAAATTTGTCCTGACCGTATATGCCGATCCCGAAAAAGCGGATATAGACCAGTCCAAATGCCTTTCCGTTACCGAGGCAGTCTCACTTGCGGTAGCCCTTTCCCTGGACGGAATGGCCGTTGGATTTGGCGCCGCCCTTGGAGATGTAAGCGGTATGGCTTTATTTTTGTCCTCATTTGTTACGGACACCCTTGCTGTCCTTTTAGGCTCTTATATAGGAAATAAAATAGCGGCAAGTCTAAGGTTCAATATGTCATGGCTGTCCGGGGTTATACTGATTATTATGGCGTTTATAAAAATAGCGTAGAGCGCGGCGTTCACTTCATTTTCATGCCCTTAATCAGCTCCTCCCGCTTGAGCCTGTCCAGTTCGTTAAAATCCCAGCTTCGCTGCTCATAATTAAACGCCCTTCCCCCATGCCGTCCGCCGGCAAGCTTATCCCAAATAATGCCCTTCCAGCCGTTTGACATGCACTCGTCAATCAGCTCAATAACCGCCGAATCGCCGTATTCCTCTGATTTGGCGGCCAGCCTCTCTATCAAAGTATCAAATGCTGTGCGTCCGAAGCGCTCTCCCCTTTCACTTTTATATTTCAGCCACTGAATTGTCTTGTCGGCCAGCGGCTTTGAGAAGCCATACTTTGTAATCATTTCATATGTCCTTTCCTCATGCCAAGGCTCCATTGAGTCATGTTTGCAATCCCGGTTCTGTCCGCTCATCCTCTCGCCTGACGACTGATATGAATCAAAGTTCTCAACCGTGAATATAGTAAACCTGTTGGTGCTCCTGGTTGTAATTTCACCCGTTTTTTTCAAATTGTTCACAGCGCGCCTTACCTGGCTGTATTTCAGTGACGTCTCCTCGGCGAGCTTTTTTACAGATGATATAAATGAACCCCTGGTTATTGTCACACCCTCTATCCTTGTATCCCTCCAGTAAGCCTTCAAAACCATATGTATAAAAACAACCTTTGTATTCGTGCTTTTGTACCATTCCCAGTCAAGAATTTTTCTGTAAACTTTTATATGTCCTGATGTCAAAGCCCTTGATCCTCCCACTCCTTGACATTTTTATTAATTATTTTCCTTATGCCGGCCCCGACCGCTTGAAATTTTTGTCCCGCGTGTTTTTATCCTGTGGTTTTCCCGCCTCATGTCAAATGCGTCATATGCAAAGCACAAAATTAAATACCAAAAAATAACCATTCCCAGAGCCGGATCGTTATTTATACAGTAAACCGAACCGATGACTATAAGCATAACCAGTCCAAATTTTTCCGCCACTGCTTCGCCTCCTTAACATTTTGTTGGCTTTCAGCCAACTCACTGTGCAAAAAAAATTCTCTCCTTATCTTTAAGTGACGTTATCTCAAGCAGTTTGCAAAGCGTTTGTATCTCTTTTGCATTAAAATGGCTGGAATTATTGATTTTCAGCGTAAGGCCATAAGGAGAAAGGCCCATTTTATCAGCTATCCATCTCTTTTTCAGTCCTGATTTCAAAATAATTTCATTTAAAAGTTTTGTATTGGTCATTTTAACTCCTCCTCTTTTGTTTCCTTTTTGTCTACAAGCTAAGTATAAGCTATTGTAGACTATTTGTCAACCGCAATTTTAAATACTTTAAATAATTTTAGTATATTACAGGCTTGATATACCCGGAGGTTTATTTTATCCTTACACTTGACATCTTTGATAAGCGGGGTTATAAGTAAACAAAAGACTTATCCTACTGCAAATATAAGGGGTGGCTAAAATGACTAAAAAGAATACTTTGGAGGGCTTTGTACTCAATTCGGAAAAAACAAAGCAAATTTACGAAAAGAACTCCTTTACCAAAATTTCGGACATTGTATACGATATTTTAGAGGACGGTATATTGTCATCGGCAATTGCGCCTGGTACAAAGCTTAACGCCTCAAAAATTGCCGAGCAGCTAAGTATCAGCAACACTCCTGTCAGCAAGGCAATACAGCGCCTTAAGGATAACGGCCTTGTTACTGAGGCATACGGAGGCAATGGAAAATACAGAAACTTCAGTGTTTTTGATATAAGCAACAATTCAATTAACGATTTATTTATAGCGCGCTCGTCTATAGAAAGCACGGCGGCCTCAATCTGCGCACAGAGATCTGCGCTTATTGATATTGAGGAAATCAGGCGTTTGGCCGAGGCTTTTCAGCAGGTATGGGCCGATTATGTAAACGGCAGTCCCTCCGCCTCAGTGCTGGAAAGAGCGCAGGTGGATGAGGAATTTCACAGTCTTATTGTCCATTCCACAGGAAATAAGTATTTAATAGATATGTTTGAGACCCTTCAGGGCACTCTAAGGTATTTATCCATACGCACCAGCGAATTTGCTGAAACTAAAAGGAGCGGCGACGACCTGCTTATGATGGGTACACAGCACCTTGCCGTTTACAACGCGATAAAGATGGGAATACCTGATTTAGCACGCTCAGCCATGGCAGAGCACCTTGGCTTTTGCCGGTACCACTGCCTGCTGAACAGGGCCGGCTGCTGAAATATACAGAAAACAGATACAGGGCGCACAAAAAATATTTGTGCGCCCTGCTGTTTATATGAAAGCTAGAGTTACCTTATTGTTTTTACTGCTGTGAAAGCTTCCAGTATTTTTCGTATCTGGCCGCGCACTGCTCCTCAGCCTGTGCAAAGAGTATCTCGGCTGTTTCGGGGAAAGTTCGTGCTAGGCCGGAGAAACGTACCTCTCCCATCATAAACTCCCTAAGCTTTCCGTTTGGAGTGCTGCTGTCAAGGATAAACGCCTTCTCACCCTTATCAGCGTTTTCAGGAATGTAACGATACAGAGGCCAGTATCCACAGTCAACAGCTTTTTTCTGTTCCTCCTGTGTTTTAGCCATGCCGGAGGCAATGCCGTGGTTGATACATGGAGCATAGGCAATTATAACGGAAGGTCCCTTGTGAGCCTCAGCCTCCTTAAAGGCCTTAATCATCTGCGAGGGATTAGCGCCCATTGCCACCTGTGCGACATATACGTTTCCGTAGCTCAATGCCAGCATGCCGAGGTCCTTTTTAGGAGTTCTCTTGCCGCTTGCCGCAAACTGAACGACAGCTCCAAGCTGAGTAGCCTTGGATGACTGTCCGCCCGTGTTTGCGTAGAGCTCGTTGTCAACAATAAGTACGTTTACGTCGGCGCCTGAGGCAAGCACATGGTCAAGTCCGCCGTAGCCGATATCGTATGCCCAGCCGTCTCCTCCGTACATCCACATTGTTTTCTTTACGAGCTGGTCTTTATTGTCCTTCAGGAAGCTTACGTCTTCGCTTGTGTCGGCTGTTTTATTCAAGGCCTCTATTACCGCGTCCGAAAGCGCGCGTGTAAGCTCTGAATCGTCTCCGTTGTCCAGCCATGCCTCAAGCGACAGCTTCAAGGCCATATCGGCTGTCGTATCGGCAGCAGACTGCGCGCGCCTCTTCATCTGCATTCTCTGCTGTTCTACAGAAAGGTACATGCCAAACGAATATTCAGCGTTGTTTTCAAACAGTGAGTTTGAAAGCGCCGGCCCATGTCCAGCCGCATCCTTTGCCAGAGGTATGGACGGAACAGATAAAAACATTGCCTGAGGACAGCCTGTAGCGTTTGCTATATACATTCGTGAACCGAAAAGCTGTGTCATAAGCTTCATATAAGGCGTTTCGCCGCAGCCAGCACATGCGCCTGAGAACTCAACCAGGGGCTTTTCAAACTGGCTTCCCCTTACGCTGAACTTATCAGCAGGCGTTTTCTTTTCCGAAAGCGTCAGGCAGTAATCCCAGTTGTTCTGCTCCTTCAGCTGGCTTTCTATCGGTTTCATTACAAGCGCCTTTTTCTTTGCCGGGCATACGCTTACACAGCTTCCGCAGCCCTGACAGTCAAGAGGGTCAACCTGAATTCTGAATGTATAGCCTTCCATTCCCTTTCCGTGTACATTCTTTGTTTCCAAGCCGTCAGGTGCCTTTGTGTCCTCGTCGCTGTTAAGCAGGAACGGACGAATAGTAGCATGAGGACATACAAGAGAGCACTGGTTGCAGCCTATACAGTTTTCGGCAATCCATTCGGGAACGCTAACGGCAATTCCGCGTTTCTCATATTTTGATGTCTCTACCTCCGTAACGCCGTCGGCGATAGGAAGGAACTTGCTGACAGGAATTTTATCGCCTTTCTGACGGTTAACCGGAATAAGTATATCCCTTATATATCTTGGAAGATCGGCATCATTATTATCGCAGCTTTCATCTGGCAGAGACTTCCATTCCTCCGGAACATCCACCTTTACAAGGGACTCAAGCCCGCGGTCTACAGCAGCGTAGTTCATATTAAGAACCTTGTCTCCCTTTTTGTAATAGCTGTTTGTAATTGCTTCCTTCATATATTTTACGGCGCTGTCAATATCAAGCACTCCTGAAAGCTTGAAGAACGCAGCCTGAAGCACTGTGTTTGTCCTGTTGCCAAGCCCAAGCTCCTGAGCGATATTAACGGCATCTATTGTATAAAAGTTAATGCCCTTTTCGGCTATTTCCCTTTTCACATGGTTAGGAAGGTTTTTATCCAGCTCTTCGCCCTTCCATATAGTGTTGAGAAGGAAGGTTCCGCCTTTCTTAATTTCCTTAACCATATCGTAGGAATGTATGTAGCTTTGGTTATGACATGCAACAAAATCTGCCAGTGTAACATAGTATGACGAGCGTATGGGCTCCTTGCCGAAACGAAGATGGCTCTTTGTAACGCCTCCTGATTTCTTTGAGTCATACTCAAAATAAGCCTGAACGTACTGCTCAGTATTGTCTCCGATTATTTTGATTGAGTTTTTATTAGCGCCTACGGTTCCGTCTGAACCAAGTCCCCAGAACTTGCACTCGATTGTGCTTTCAGCCGCTGTGCTGATATTTTCACCGACATCAATTGAGCGGAATGTAACATCATCAACGATACCGACTGTAAAGTGATTTTTCCTCTCACCCTTCATGTTGTCAAATACCGCCTTCATCTGTGCCGGAGTAGTATCCTTTGAGCTGAGGCCGTAGCGTCCTGCAAGTATTTTTACATCCCTAATTCCACATTCATTGAAGGCTGTGCATACGTCCTCAAAAAGAGGTTCTCCGATAGCGCCCGGTTCCTTTGTGCGGTCTAAAACTGTAACAATTTCAGCAGTGTCTGGAAGCTGGGCAATCAGATGGCTTATGGAAAACGGACGGTAAAGGTGAACCTGAATCATACCGACCTTTTCACCTGAGGCGTTAAGGCTGTCTATTACCTCGCTGATTGTTCCGCAAACACTTCCCATAGCGATTATAACGCGTTTTGCATCCGGCGCACCGTAGTAGTTGAAAAGCTTATAGTCGCGTCCCGTCAAAGCGCTTATCTGCTTCATGTAGTCCTCTACAACTTCAGGAACCGCGTCATAGGTTTGATTGCAGGCCTCCCTATGCTGGAAATACGTATCCGGGTTAAGCACCGTGTGGCGTACCGTAGGATGCTCGCTGTTAAGGGAATGGGCTTTAAAACGCTTAATGGCGTCCCAGTCAACTATTTTTGCCATATCGTCATAATCAAGAACCTCTATTTTTTGCAGCTCATGGGAGGTGCGGAAGCCGTCGAAGAAATGCTGGAAGGGAATACCCGCGCGTATTGCCGACAGGTGAGCGACAGCGCCCAAATCCATACACTCCTGAACGCTTGAAGATGCGAGCTGTGCGAAGCCCGTCTGCCTGCATGCCATTACGTCCGAATGATCTCCAAAAATTGAAAGCGCATGGGTCGATACGCTTCTGGCTGAAACATGCATAACGCCGGGAAGCATTGATCCGGCAATTCTGTACATCGGCGGTATCATCAGAAGCAGTCCCTGTGAAGCCGTATATGTAGTAGAAAGCGAGCCTGTATCAAGGGCGCCATGCATAGCGCCGCAGGCACCTGCCTCTGACTCCATTTCAGTTAGCTTTACCGGCTGTCCGAAAAGGTTTTTAACGCCGTTTGCAGCCCACTCATCAACATGATCCGCCATAGGGCTTGAAGGTGTGATAGGGTAAATTGTGGCTACCTCTGTAAAGGCATATGATATATATGCTGCTGCCTCATTTCCATCCATTGTTTTTAGATTTTTCTGTTTGCTCATAGGTTTTCTCCTTTCATACACTTGCCTGCCAAAAGCCTTATATACTCTCGCGCATTATTTAAAGGCTAAACTCATCTTATTTATTCGGTTTCAGTCTAGCACAGAGTATTTGTATTGTCTATATTGTCCAAAACACGCATTTTTTCATTTTAGTTTTTTATGAAAAAATTATATCTGTATTCATATTAAATTTGATTAAAAAAAATGAAATTTTATAAAAACAGCATGAATTGTGCTCGCAAAAAAAATATTGTATTTTTTATGGACATTTCCTTTGGCTTTTGCTTATATTCCAATTAACCGTTGTCAAAACCGTTTTTGTCTATTATAATCGATTAGGGTTTATGCAAAAAATGTGCGTGTCAACGCATATCAAGGAAAGGAAAAATATCGGTATGAGTATATTGAATGTAGAAGACCTGTCCCATGGCTTTGGTGACCGTGCAATATTTAACCACGTGTCCTTCCGCCTCTTAAAGGGAGAGCATATCGGTCTGATAGGTGCAAACGGAGAGGGAAAGTCCACCTTCATGAATATAATTACAGGAAAGCTTCAGCCCGACGAGGGACGTATAGAATGGGCAAAAAATGTCCGTATAGGCTATCTGGATCAGCATACGGTACTGGAAAAGGGTATGTCAATACGGCAGGTGCTGACCTCCGCTTTCGACTTCCTTCTTGAAATGGAAGATGAGCTTAACCGTATTTACGATAAAATGGGAGAAGCCTCCCCCGAAAAGCTTGAAGCTATGATGGAAGAAGCCGGAACAATTCAGGACCTGCTCACCGTGCATGACTTTTATATGATTGACGCTAAGGTAAATGAGGTGGCCAGAGCGCTTGGCCTCACAGATATAGGCCTTGATAAGGATGTAACCGAGCTTTCAGGAGGACAGCGCACAAAGGTGCTTCTTGGAAAGCTCCTTTTGGAAAAGCCGGATATACTTCTGTTGGACGAGCCTACAAACTATCTGGACGCTGAGCATATCGAATGGCTGAAGCGCTATCTTAACGAATATGAGAACGCCTTTATCCTGATTTCCCATGATATTCCGTTTTTAAATAGCGTTATTAACCTGATTTACCACATGGATAATCAGGAGCTAAACAGATACGTTGGGGATTATGATAAATTCCAGGAAGTTTACGCAATGAAAAAGGCCCAGCTGGAGGCGGCCTACAACAGGCAGCAGAAGGAAATCGCTGACTTAAAGGATTTTGTGGCAAGAAACAAGGCCCGCGTTTCCACAAGGAACATGGCTATGTCACGTCAGAACAAGCTGGATAAAATGGACGTTATCGAGCTGGCCGCTGAAAAGCCAAAGCCGGAATTTCTGTTTAAAGAGGCGCGCACACCGGGACGTTATATATTTCAGACCTCCGGTCTTGTAATCGGATATGACGAGCCTCTCTCCTCCCCTCTTAGCTTGGAAATGGAGAGAGGAAGCAAAATTGCGCTTACCGGGGCTAATGGTATAGGCAAAACAACTCTCTTAAAAAGCATACTCGGCTTAATAAAGCCTCTGTCCGGTACGGTAACACAGGGCGATTACCTTGAAATAGGGTATTTTGAGCAGGAAATGCCGCAAAATATACAAACCACCTGTATTGAGGAAATATGGAATGAGTTTCCCGGCTTCTCGCAGTACGAGGTGCGCTCGGCTTTAGCAAAATGTGGCCTTACCACAAAGCATATTGAAAGCAAGGTTAAGGTTTTAAGCGGTGGCGAGCAGGCTAAGGTACGTCTGTGTAAGCTTATTAACCGTGAAACCAACGTACTGCTTTTGGACGAACCGACGAACCATCTGGACGTTGACGCAAAGGACGAGCTAAAACGCGCTCTTAAGGCATACAAAGGCAGTATTCTTATGGTCTGCCATGAGCCTGAATTTTACGAAGGCCTTGTAAACGACGTATGGGACTGCGCAAAATGGACAACAAGGCTGATTTAAAATACAAAATTCCAGTATATTAAAAACGCACACTCCGTTGAAATATGGAGTGTGCGTTTTATTATTTCATGATACACGTGCTGCATCAAATCTAAAAGAAAAAGCCTTGAAATACAGTGAAATCAAGGCTAAGAAATGGAGCTGAGGAGAATCGAACTCCTGTCCGAAAACCCATCGGTAAAGACCTCTCCCATCACAGACTATCCTTTAAAATTCCCGTCCTCTGCCGCCGACAGTCAGGCTGCAGAATCAGGTAGCTTCATAGTTCTTTTTTTACCGCAAAGCTTAGGTAAAAAAGGTCCTCACAAAGTCGACGCCGGTTATCGGGACTGTGAGCAATCCCGGGCCGACGGGCCGCGCTTAGGCAGCCTGTAATTCTAATTTATTGTCGTTTCTTTTTTAAAAGGTTACGGCCTTGATACGCAGTTGACCGATACTGCGGATGGCTATCTCTACTTTCAAGACTCCCGTCGAAACCATTACAGCCCCGAAATGCGCGCTTAAACTGAGAGATTCCTGATTTTAAAATCCTTCTCTGCCTCTCTGCGCTGGTCGCTTTTAGCGATGCTCTGTCTTTTATCGTATAGCTTTTTGCCCTTGGCTATGCCAATATCCATTTTGACAAGTCCATGGTGGAAATACACTCTAAGCGGAACAACCGTATAACCGGTTGCCGTAACCGCGGCGGCAATCTTATTAATCTCATGCTTATGCAGGAGAAGACGTCTTGTCCTAAGCGGCTCCTTATTGAATATATTTCCCTGCTCATACGGGCTGATGTGCATATTATAGATAAACGCCGAGCCGTTTTCAATTTTAATGAAGCTCTCCTTCAGACTGCACTTGCCAAGACGCAGACTTTTTACTTCCGTCCCCGCAAGGGATATACCTGCCTGAAAGGTTTCCTCGATAAAATAATCGTGGTAGGCCTTTTTATTCTGGGCTATCAGCCTTGAAGTTTTTTCCTTACCCATAACGCACACCTCCTTCTTATAACAGTGCTCATACATTATAGCATATTATATTAAAAACGCCAATTACAATTTTATTACAAAATAAGACTCATTGCATATTGCACCTAAATGATGTAAAATTTACACAAACAATAGGCAAGGAGAGTTAATATGAATTTACTGACTGTTGAAGGAATAACGAAAACCTTTGGCGATAAAAAAATATTTGACGGAATAACCTTTGGAATTGACACCGGAGATAAGGCCGGCGTAATCGGCGTAAACGGAACCGGCAAGACTACGCTCCTTCGTATCGTTGCCGGGGAGGAAACTCCTGACAGCGGACAGGTAGTAAAAATGAAGGGACTGAGAATTGGATACCTTCCCCAGACTCCCGAATTTGACCCGGAAGATACAGTCCTTTCCCAGGTATTCAACTGTGACAATCCGACAATAAGTCTTATTAAGGAATATGAGCAGGCTGTTCAAAATGTTGAGCTTGGCGGAGGGGCTGAGGCTGAAGAGGCACTTTACGCCCTTAACGACAAAATGGACGCGGCAAATGCATGGAATCTTGAAAGCGACGCAAAAACAATACTTACAAAGCTTAATATCAACGACTACTACAAAAAGACAGGAATGCTTTCCGGCGGTCAGATTAAGAGAATGGCCCTTGCCAGGGCGCTAATCACACCGGTTGACCTACTTATTCTGGACGAGCCTACTAACCATATTGACAATGATTCCATAGACTGGCTTGAAAAATATCTTGCAAAATACAAAGGCGCCCTTCTTATGGTAACCCATGACAGATATTTTCTTGACAGAGTAGTAAATAAAACGCTTGAGCTGGAGGATGCAAAGCTGTACACCTATACAGCCAATTACAGCGGATTTCTTGAGGCAAAGGCGGAGCGTGAGGAGCTGGCCGCAGCTTCCGAAAGAAAACGTCAGAACTTCCTGCGTACTGAGCTTGAATGGGTCCGCCGCGGTGCCCAGGCAAGAAGCACAAAGCAGAAGGCGCGTCTTGAGCGCTTTAATGAGGTGTCTTCTATAAAAGCGCCGAAGGAAAAGGACAGCCTTGACATAAGCGTAGCCTCCACAAGACTTGGCAGAAAAACTATAATCGCCGAAAACCTCACTAAGTCCTATGACGGAGTTAAATATGTAGACGGCTTCAGCTATATTATTTTGAAGCATGACCGCATCGGCATTATAGGCCCCAACGGCTGCGGAAAATCAACACTAATAAACATGCTCACCGGCTCGCTCGTTCCAGACAGCGGAGCTGTTGAAAAGGGCGAGACCGTAAAGACGGGAGTTTTCTCACAGCATACCGAAGACATGCAGCCCGAACAGAGGGTCATTGACTACATTAAAGATACCGCCGAATACGTTCAGACAGCCGACGGCAGAATATCAGCTTCACAGATGCTTGAAAAGTTCCTTTTCAGCCCTTCCATGCAGTATTCCCCTATCGGCAAGCTTTCCGGCGGTGAAAGGCGCAGGCTGTATCTGTTAAAGGTGCTTGTGGACGCTCCCAACATTCTTTTCCTCGATGAGCCTACCAATGACCTGGATATAGAAACACTTGCGATACTTGAGGACTATCTTGACATATTTAACGGAGCGGTAGTTACGGTAAGCCATGACAGATACTTTTTGGACAAGGTCTGCGACCGTATTTTCGCCTTTGAGGGAAACGGCAGGATTATTCAGTACGAGGGAGGCTACAGCGATTACCTCAGACAGCACGAGGAACGATTTGTATCAGACGAGCCCGTTAAAAAAGAGACCCCCAAGCAGGAAAGGCGCCAGAGCGAAAAAGCACTGAAAATGACGTACAGCGAGCAGAGGGAGTTTGAAACAATAAATGATAAAATAGAAAAGCTGGAGGCTTCAATTGCGAAAACCGAGGCCGAGATTTCATCAATAACCTCAGATTATGTAAGGCTTCAGGAGCTTACCGAAGGCAAAGAAAAAATGGAGGCCGAGCTTGAGGAGACTATGGACAGATGGGTATATCTGAACGAGCTGAATGAAAAAATTGAAGAAAACAGGAAACATAAATAATTAAAAGCGTCTTTACAGACGCTTTTGTAATTTTACGGCCTGCAGGCCTGACTTTATTAGCATATCAAGGGGCTAGTTTCAGGCGAGTATGGGAGAGGCTATTAAGACATACCGAGAAATGACACATAATCCTGAACAGACATAAGCGGCATATTCAAAGCAGTCTCCGTTTCCTTTGAAATTTTTCCTTCTGAAACCATTTCTTTTCCCGCTTGTTCTACACTTTTCAGCCATGTGTTTACTATGTTTACGACAGACGGTGAATTGCTTTTAAGCAGCTTTCCGCAATTTCTATAAATCTCAAGAGAAGGATTACAGCTGGATACAGCTGCTTTTAAAACTTCAAAATTCCTCTCTCCCGGAAAACCACAGTTGGATAAAATCACAAATTTTTGTGTTTTAGGCTGCCCGTCTTTCAAATCAAAGTGTCCCTGTTTCTCTGTAATATGAGGGCTTTTTAACGGAACAAGACGGTCTGCAAAATTCTTTAACAAAGCGGTCATATTCCATGTATATACCGGCGTAGCGAAACAAACAATATCCGATTCTTGATAGCGCCTTAACAATTGTCCCATATCATCAGAAAGGACACATTTGCCGGGTGTCTTAAACCAGCAGGCAAAACACCCTTGGCACTGGATAATATTATAGTCTTTTAAATAGATGTTTTTTGTCTGTGCTCCGGCTTGTGATGCACCCTTTAAAAAGGATGCGGCAATCACATTTGTGGCGCTATTTTCACCAGCCGGACTTCCATTAAATACAGTTATTTTCATTGAAATCCCCCTAAACCCTCTTGCTGAACAGTCCGTGATGATTACAATACCATAGCAAAATACCATGTCCCCGCCTAAAAAATCTTGCTTCTAAATTCCCCTCTGGATATAATTTTACAATTTCAAAACGGTTATCAGTGCAGTATGCTATAAACGAAATATAATGTGTTTTCGTCATGGCATGTTTGGCTGACACGAAATATTCGTCTTCAACTATTTCGCAGTCCAATTGATGTTCGTCATCAGGCGTTTCCGGCTCTAACGGAGGTAAAGTGATACCACAGCATGATATCAAGGCATTGCCGGTTGAATGAAACACATTTCCGCATATCGGACAGACATACAGATTGGACCTTCGGATATTTGCTGAACGGTTTTGATTGCTCATCAGCTCGCCTGACAGCAGCTCCGGAACTGATACCCGCAAAGCACTTGCCAAAGGCTCGATTAAGGAAATATCCGGCAACCCGCGGCCTGTTTCCCATTTTGATACAGTTTTATCGCTGACACACAGTTTTGCTGCTAATTGAGATTGTGTTATATTTTGCCTTTCTCTAAGCGACTTTATGACTGAACTTGTTATATAATGATTCATTAATTATCATTCTCCTTCCTGTAAATAGCATACTGCTTTGCAGCAAAGGCGGCAACCTACGAATCGTAGAGTATTAACAATGTAAGGCTTCTTACTATTGTTTGTGGAATTAACGGAGATATTTTGTATGACTTTATAAAAAAAGGACGGCACTATGCCGTCCCATTTTTTTATTATGCCAGCGCAAGCAGGCTCTCTATAAATTTTTCGTATTCTTCAGTATTTCTTACCTTATCAAGAGTTACACAAAATCTTTCCTTGGGCATTCCGTGAGTCCTATAAAATTCAAGGCAGGTCTCAATAGCTTTATTGATATTTTCAGCCTTAATCCTTCCGATTTCCTCACCCTCAATTATGGTTTTTCCGGCCTTTCCTCCGATAAATATTTTTACCATTCCCTTAGGCGCTCCCATTATTCCAATATCATTAAACTGAACCTTTGCGCAATTATTGGGGCAGCCCGTAATATTTATTTTAAACTTATGAGGTGCAGCCGCGGCATAAAATTTATCGTGTATTTCCATACCCATCTTCTGAGTATCAATAAGTCCCCATTTACATTCGGTTCCCTTACAGGGAACTACAGGCCTTACTCTGGCTCCTGTGCCTCCGTAAATCACTCCGGCCTCATCGCACTCCTTCATTACATTTTCTATGTCGTCATATTTAATACCCGGTATTTCCATACTGAAACGCACAGTCGGCATTACAACGCCTGTACCGTACTTTTTGGCTATATCGCAAATCTTAATCATTTTGTCAGCCTCAAGAACTCCGGCCGGCACAACAAGCCTTGCATTAAAATGCTCCTTGTCCTTCATCAGAATAAATCCCTTGCCCTTAAGTTCGGCAATTTTATCCTCGGTAATGTTCAGCATTTTAATATCCTCCTCAGTGATTATTGAAAAAAGTGATATATCATAATATAATATATTATTATGGCCAAAAGATGTTTGAATTAATAGCCTCCGTTGCGTCTGTTGTTTCTTTTATTTATACCGGCCTGACGCTCGTTTGACTGTTTAAGCCATTCCTTCATCTTTTCCTCAAAATCGTTTACAGGCTCCTTAGGCTGTGCAGCGTCTGCCGCCGACGGTCTGGCTCCTCTGGGTTCATAATTATTTTTATGTTCTCTTGGCTTAAAGCTTTGCTGAGCTTTAGGCGGCTTGGGCAGTGCGTCTCTGATTGAAAGGGCAATTTTTCTGTTTTCCTCGTCAACGGACATAACTTTGACTTTGACAGTATCTCCAACTGTAACGTGGTCGTTAATATCCTGTACAAAGCCGTTGGCTATCTGGGATATATGGACAAGCCCCTGTCCCCCGTTCTCCAATTGGACAATTGCTCCGAAAGGCTTGATTCTTACAACCTTTCCCTCTACAATAATACCTGCCTCGATTTTTTCAGCCATTAAATTTTACACTCCTATTTTTAGAATAATTTTATTCTTTCAGTATATCACAAAAGTGTAAAAAATCAATCAATTTATGGAGGCTCATTAAAAATGAAAAAAAATGACATTGTTGAAGCAATGATTACGGATATATCCTTTCCAAATAAAGGCAAGGGAACAGCGGCTGACATGCCAGTAACCGTAAAAAACACTATACCCGGCCAAAGTGTCAAGATTAGAATAACCAAAAAGCGTGAAGGATCCCTTGAGGGCGAGCTTCGTGAGATTATCGAGCGTTCCCCGCTTGAAACGGAGGAAGGCTGTTCTCACAAGGACCTTTGCGGCGGCTGCAATTATCAGCGCTTAAGCTACAAGGACGAAATTGAGCTAAAAAAGAATATGGTGCTGAAAATATTGAAAAACGCCGGAATTGAGGATTTTATATTTGAAGGCATTATTCCTGCTCCCGAAAAAAGCTCATATCGAAACAAGTGCGAATTCTCCTTCGGAGACAGTGAGAAGGACGGGGACCTTTGCCTTGGCATGCGAAAGCGCGGAAGCTTTTACGAGGTGGTAACCCTCAGGGACTGTAATATAATTGACGGTGACTTTCTTAAAATAATAGACGGTACGCTCAAATTTTTCAGCGAGCGGAATATCCCCTTTTATCACAAAAAGAGGCGTGAAGGTCAGCTTAGACATCTTGTAGTCAGAAAAGCTGCCTTTACAGGAGAAATTCTTATAAACCTTGTAACTACAAGCGCGTATACCTTTGACCCCAAGGAGTACGCCGAAGCAATGCTCTGTTTAGAGCTTGAAGGAAAAACAGCTGGAATACTTCATACCCTGAACGACGTTATGTCCGATGTTGTCCAGAGCGATGAAACTAAAATACTTTATGGCAGCGATTATTTTTATGAGACACTTTTAGGTCTTAAATTCAAGATTTCCGCCTTTTCTTTCTTTCAGACAAACTCAAGGGGAGCAGAAAAGCTGTACTCCGTCGTGAGGGAGTATGCCGGAGACACCTCAGGCAAAACCGTTTTTGACCTTTACTGCGGGACCGGTACAATCGGCCAGATAATGAGCAGAGGCAGTAAAAAGGTAATCGGCATAGAAATTGTTGAGGAAGCTGTTGAGGCCGCCAGAGACAATGCACTTCTTAACGGCATTGACAACTGCGAGTTTATTGCAGGGGATGTCCTGAAAAAGGTTGAGGAGCTGGAGGATAAACCCGATCTGATAATTGTCGACCCTCCGCGAGACGGAATTAATCCCAAGGCAATTATGAAAATAATAGGTTTTGGAGCCAAGGAGATTGTGTATGTGTCCTGCAAGCCAACTTCCCTTGCCAGGGATCTGCAAATTTTTGAGGCTAACGGATATAAGGCAGAAAAAATCACGTGCGTTGATATGTTCCCTAGGACTGTGCATGTGGAGACGGTGGTGCTTCTAGTGCAGAAAGGTTGATTGCTATATAACTCAACTAAAGTGGACAGGTAAGCTTGATAAAAAATAACAAATAGTATGGTACATTCGGCTTGTTATAGAAGGGAAGCGGCATATTTGGATAATCTTCGATATTATCAAAAGGAAGCGGTTGAAAATATATATGAATTTTTTAAATCGCAAAAACGGAAAGCTAAAATGTATATATCAACAGGGCTTGGTAAAACGGTAATTATTGCAACTGCAATACAAACAATATTAAAAGATAATAATGCATCTATACTTATTCTGTCGCCAAGTCGTATACTGTGTGATCAGATAAATGACATACTGTTGCAAATGATTGAAGACGTGAATACAGCAACATATGTACATGAACTAAAAGAACAAAAAATTCTAATTACAACATATCAGGATGTTATTAAAAATAGATTGAATTTTAGCCGGTTTAATTTTATGATTTGTGATGACGCTCAATTTTTAAAAAAAGAAAGTTGTCTTGAACTGTTGAATATAGAGCATATTAAAGCTTTGGGGGTATTGCAAAATTTAGAATCGTCTGAAGATTGGTTTTATGATGCAGAATGTTTATATACATATATGACCAAGGATGCAGTAAAAGATGGTTATTATATAACGGAAAGAGAATTTATTGAGCGCTTTGTAGTAAAATTATTAGATTATCAAGGATATAGAAATATTTTAAGAGAAGTAAGAATATCCAATGAGCCTAAAAGCAGTATGCGAGCAGATATTGTTGCGGAAAAAGATAAAAAAATAGTTTTAGAAGTGAAGTCTTACAGAAGTTTATATAATTCAAAGGTTATTCTTAATAATGCGTTAAAGCAAATTTTGCAATATAAACAAATTATGCTTTGCGATAATAAAGCTCAAGAAATAACTTTTGTAATTGTTATGCCATGCGAAATCGATGAGGATTCACAAAAAGAAATTTATGATAAATATAATGTGGAAATATGGGATATAAGTAATTTAATATATTTATGTGACGGAAATAAGGATTTACTACAATTATTGTCGAGCTGTATTCCATATTCTACTTTAGAAATAGAAGCAAAAAAGCCATTAAATACAAAATTAGAGACAAATTATGCCGCAATAGCTGAGGAGACAATAGCCTATGTAGAGGTATTTCAGAAAAAGTTAGAGAAATGTAAATCAGGTAGACTGAATAAGGCAGATAAGAAATATGAAATGATTTGCACAGAAATAATAAAATATCTATTTGAAACAGAGTTTTTTAAAATTTCAGAACAGCATAAAACTGGTGATGAGATGTTTCGTATGGACTTGTTGTGTTCGTTAAAAGGGACAACGGAGTTTTGGAAATTTCTAATAGAATTTTATCATACAAAATTTGTTGTGTTTGAATATAAAAATTATTCGGATTACATTCCACAAAACTTAATATACATTACAGAAAAATACTTGTTCCCTGTTGCGCTAAGAAATGTGGCTTTCATTATTTCCCGAAAGGGCTTTGATTCAAATGCTCAGATGGCAGCTATAGGATGTTTAAAAGAAAGTGGAAAATTAATAGTTGGCTTGGATGATAATGATTTAATAAAAATGGTATATATGAAGGAAAATGGTGAAGAACCATCAGATTATCTTTTAGATAAGGTAGAACAAATATTGATGTCGGTAAGTAAATAACCTATAGCGGCATTTTTGCCACTGATATAACTTTTGAATTTGTATATTGGACCTTGTCATGGTTTGGTATTTATTTGACAGGAAATAAAGAGCCTACGCTAAGGCACTCTTTCTGTAAATTCCCCCCTACTCACTTGTGGAGAGGTTGTCCTATTACAAAAATAAACACTCAGCTTAGTACACTAAACCCGGTTTTACCGGTTTTTTAGAAAGAAGGATTACTTATGATTAACGATATACTTGACTATAACAGGTCATTTGTTGAAAGCGGTGATTTTGAATCATACCGAACAAGCAAGTATCCAAACAAAAAGCTTGCCATTGTAACATGCATGGATACGAGGCTAACAGAACTGCTTCCGGCCGCCCTTGGAATTAAAAACGGAGATGCAAAAATTATCAAAAACGCGGGCGGTGTAATTTCCCACCCCTTTGGCAGCGCTGTCCGCAGCTTACTAATTGCCATTTACGAGCTGGGCGTTACAGACGTAATGGTCATCGGACATACTGACTGCGGTGTGCAGCATATGGACGGCAAAAAAATGCTGCGTGAGATGGATGAACGCGGGGTAAGCGCTAATAGCTTAAATATGGTGCGCTACTTTGGGATTGACCTTGAGCGCTGGCTGACAGGCTTCGACGATGTTGCACAGGCCGTCAGCAGCTCTGTTGAGCTTCTGCGCAGCCATCCTTTAATACCATCAGATGTCAAGATTTACGGATACATAATGGATTCTGTTACAGGCGAGCTTACAGATGTAAATGAACTTGTTCAGCCTAACGGAGCAAAACAGGCTTAATAGTAAAGGAGACCAACTATGGACTGTGAATTAAAACCATGGAAAATGGAATACGCCGACGACCTTGTAGAAGCGATAAATAATAAAAATGTACTTAATAACCTTAGGGACGGTATACCCTACCCTTATACTGTAGCTGACGCCGAGGAATTTATAAGCTCTGTTATGAATGCCGACAAAAATTCGACATTTGCCTTCGCAATTATTTGCGAAGGCAGGACAGTAGGAAGTATCGGTGTGTTCCGTCAGGACAACATACACTTTAGAACCGCCGAAATGGGCTATTACATTGCCGAGCCCTATTGGGGTAAAGGTATAGGAACATCAGCAGTGGCGTCAATATGTAAAATAGTGTTTGAAAATACTGACATAGTCCGTATTTACGCTGAACCGTTTGCATACAATATTGCATCCCGCCGCATTTTGGAGAAGAACGGTTTTGTCTGCGAGGGAATTTTAAGGAACAACGCTGTTAAAAACGGCAAGATACTGGATATGATGATGTATTCTCTTATAAAGTAAAAAAGAGGTAAACCAATAGGTTTACCTCTTTTTTTATTTTTTCCATTTCTTATATATGCTTCGTATTTCCTCCAAAAGCTCCTCTGAAGGAAGAGCTCCGTCGTATGACGGTCTTGCAAGATAAAAGCCCTGAAGCAGGTCAACTCCGAGGGAAATAAGCACCTCTGCCTCCTCCTTCGTTTCAACGCCCTCACCAAGAACCATTATATTCCTTTCCTTTGCATAGGATATAAGGTTTTTTACAAGCTGTCTCCTATCCTCGTCACTGTCAACCCCGTGGACAATACTGATGTCAATTTTAACTATGTCAGGCGAAGTTTCAAGCAGTATTGCCTCACTGTTATAGCCGCAGCCATAGTCGTCTATTGCTATCATCGAGTTCCAGTTCCTGAACAGCTCAGTCTTATCGTGTGTTATAGAAGAGTCTCTTTGATCCTCCTCAGTGAGCTCACAAACAATATACTGCAGATACGGACTATAGGTTTTTTCAAAAAGCCTTATCATATCCGGCTGCATCAGCTGGTTTGACACTGAGTTAATAAATACCTTGCTTTCATTTGAGAGCATTCCGTACTCCTTAAGGTTGACAAAGGTCTTCATTGCCTCAAACCACGTCATTACCTCCAGGTCATAAAGCTTTGACTGTGAATGAGCCATCTTTAAAATGTCCGCCGGTGATTTAAACAGCTCCACTTCTGAACGCATAAGCATTTCGTATCCAAATATTCCTCCGTCACTTACGCTGATAATCGGCTGCAGCATATAGCGCACAAGGTGTTTGTCCATAAGGTTGTTAAATTCCTCCTGACCTTGGACAAGAATCCTGTTTTCCTTATAAAGCTCAGGGTTAAAGCCCTCAAGTGTTCCCTTCCTGTTATGCTTGGCAGTATACATCGCGAAGTCCGCGTACTGGAAAAGCTCCGCAAACACCGCTGAGTCGGAAGGGCACCATGCCATACCCGCTGAAACTCTGGTTTTATAGCTGTTTCCGTTTGGAAGCTTTATATAAGCCGCCGATATTTCATCCTGAAGCTTTTTTAATATTTCCCGTATTTCCTGCTTGCTGTCCTTTCCGTAAATGAGAGTAATAAATTCATCACCCGAACGCCTTGCGGAAACGGTTGTACTGTCATTAAATTTTTTAAGGCAGTTAGCCAATGAAATAATGTAGCTGTCTCCTACGCTGTGTCCGTAATTATCGTTTATAAACTTAAGGTTATCAAGGTCCCAAAGTATAACAACTGCAGTTTTAAGCTTATCAGGATGTTTAAAGAGCATATTGACCCTATCCTCAAACGCCCTTCTGTTATATATGCTTGTAAGGATATCGTAATCCCTTTCATACTCAATCTGGCGTTTTTCAAGCACATTTGAGGTTATATCTATAAGCACGCCTATTACTGAAGACTCATCAGTTGTCTGATTCAGTTTAAGCCAGCGCTGACGTCCCGATGAGGTATATACCTCATAAAGATTTTCCTCGCCCGGCACAGCATATTTATCAAGCTCTTTCAGGCATTTGATAAATTCCGTTCCGTCAATATACGCCGCCAAATCGGTATTAGGGGAGAAACCTATCATCTCGCACAGCTCGGGATTGCAGAACACTAAATTTTCCTTCTCCTTGTATTCAAAAATTCCAATGCCTGATTCAGACATCTGTATTATGGTGGATATTTTGGAGAAGGCCGCTGCCACCCTGGAGCTCAGGCTTTCTATAGACATTACAAGCTCGTCAATTTCATCTACATTAACCCTGTTAAGCTTTATCGGCCTGTTGGGGTCGCTTTTTCTAAGCTCCTCCACAAGCCTTCTTATGGGATTTGATATGAGGCGGCTTGTCCTGAATATTCCTATGGCGCTTATAATCAGGGCTGATATAAGAAGCAGCATTAGTGTTGTCTGTGCATTATTATATACCGATAGCAGCTTGTCCTCATTTTGTATTCCCAGCAGCGCCCACCGTTCATTCTCAAAGGGCGTATTATTGTTATACAGTGTAAAATACTGTGCACTGACACAAATAAAGCTTTTGTTCTCATCGCTTTGATACAGTCTTGAGACCGAGTCACGCGATGTTTTTATAGTCATAGTCTGAGATATAAGAGAGGCCTTGTTATAGGACGAGCCGCTGTAAATATATGACTCAAAATTAACTCCGTCCGTAGTCTTCGCCAGAAGATAAGCACCTGACTTATTGGGGCCCAATTCCCTGTAATTAAGCGTTTTAACAAAATAGTCCTCACTTATTCCCACGCCGTACACTCCAAGCACCGTTCCGTCGGATGCTATAAGCGGTATGGAGTAGCTAAGAACACCCCTGTCGGACTCGCTTATAGGATAGCTGTAGCACCAATATGCTAAATCCGATGCGTCTGAACCCGGACTGTTTTTAGCCGCCTCCAGAGGCTTTGTGTAAAGATAGCTATCCTCTTCATCACTTATTGTGCAGCTGGATGTCCAGAAGCTGTCCAGCGGAAGCTGCCACTGCTTTGAAATCATCGGCATTCCTCTTTCAAATAGCAGACTTTCATTGCTGGAGGAATATGAGTCGGGATTGCTGTTTCTTATATATATCCCCTGTTTTAAGTTATCCTTATATTCGCTTCCCGGGACACAGCCGTCAAGTATAAGAAAAATTTCAGTTGTGCCGCCAGTCCTCAGATTTCCCAGAACGTCATCCATTACACCCCGCAGTATTTCCTGATTAAGCTCCGGGTCAGTATGTATATCCGTTAATGACGCGCCCTTCTTAGCAGTTATATCTTCAATAGACTGCGTAATAAGCTTCGCACTGCTGTTGATAGATGTCCACTTGCCCATCTCGCTTTCGACATAGATTTTTCTGTTGGTTACCTGTTCGTTAAATACATCGATTGCGTTTGTTTTAAGATACTGAAGAAAGCTAAGCTGAAAAACGATTGTAAACACGGCAATAGTTATAAAAAGAACGGAAAAAACCGGCTTGAACGTTTTTAGAAATATTGTGTTATTCTTTTTATCTCTTTTGTCCACGCGTCATCATCTCATTTCAATGTCTGTCAGCAATTTTCAAGTGCGGTGCTCAATTCCGTAAGCCAGCTTTCAAATGCGCTGTCCAAAGCCGTATCAAGCTCGTCCCCGCTGAGGCCCGCAAGCTCCGCTTTATAATTGTCTATTTTGGACGTCATAAATTCCGTAAGCACGCTTCTGGCTTCTACTCCGCCCTCAAAAGGCCTGTTTGTATACAGATTGACATTATTTACTGTATCAACACCAAGCAGGAAGCTGTCATAAACAAGCGAGTCCTTATCAACGCCCTCTCTTTGAAGAGCCGCCTCAAGATTTTCCCGCGTATTAGATTCATATTTTACCGGAATATAGCCTGAGCTTACACAGAAATCCGTATTCTGTTCAACGTCTGTAAACCATTTTAAAAATTCTACAGAAGCCTTTTCACTCAGCGTATCGCCTTTAGTGACAGCCATTCCCGCGCCCTGCTGTACAGCATAGTCCTCTGTGCCCTCAAAACCGGGAACAGGATAAACCTTACCTTCAATCGGATTATATGTAATTCCGCCGTCAAAGGTTACTTCCGTTGGATAATAGCTTGTACTTGAGGTTGAGCCTACAACCGCGATAAGGTCGCCGGTCTTGACATCGTCGCTTCTAAATCGTCCGTATGCACCGTAATATCCCTTTATATACGGAACAGCGTAATTGTCCCATAAGCGTTTCATAATATCTCTATCTAAATTGAGCTTAACCTGTCCGTTATTAACCTCGAACAGCTCGCTTCCAAGCTGGCGGCTGCCTACAATAAGATAATTTGCAAACGCGTCCCTTCCGAAAAACGCCCTTCCGCCGCTCCAGTCATAGTACTGCTTGGACACCTTGGCAAGTCCTTCCCATGTTTTAAAGGATTCATCGCTGGCCCCTGTCGCCTCAGCAAATTTATTCCAGTCGGTCATATCTACGAACAGAAGCTCTGTGGACTTAGCAACCGGGAATATATACAGGCTTCCGTCTGTAAACTCGCCTTCCTGTACAAAGCCCTCAACGTACTCGCTAAGCTCTTCATCTGTCATATACTGTTTAATATCAGCCAGCAGCCCAAGCTCGTTTACAACATAGGCAGTGTCCGAATAGGTGGCAAATATGTTTGGAAGCTCCTCCGAGCCAACCTTCTGATTAGCTGACGCCGCTACTGCATCCGCCAGGTCATCGACAGAGCCCTTGGATTCGGCGGTTACTACTATTCCTTCCTCTGCGCCTACCGTTTCGTTGAACTTGCTGACAAGCTCGTCAAAGGCAGTCTTTTGTGTACCCTTATAGTAGTGCCATACTATAACCGACGTCGGATTGCCGGGATCCAGAGAAGTCTCACTTTTAGAACATCCGGGAAGCAGAAGCAGCCCAGCGGTCAATAAGGCCAAAACGCACTTTTTAAATTTTTTCATAAGTAACCCTCCAAACAGCTCTTAATGGTATTATATTCTATTTATTCTATCATGTATCAGAATAAAAGGAAAGAAAAGTATCTCATATTTGCCAGTTTCACAGTTTTATTTTAACTAAGCCCGGCAATATAATGCGCCGGGCTTGCGGTATCAAATATTCTTTTGCCGGAACTCATTTATCCGAAAGCTCATATCTTACTGCCCTCATTGAAGGCTCGTACTTTTTAAAAGAACGTTTTCCGTCCATTTTAGCCGCAAACAGGGCTATATCGGATTTCTGATACAATTCCTTAAATTCTGTTCCGTCAGCAGGTATCATACAGTAGCCTGCTGATAATGTAAATCTCGTGTTTCTGTCGCTGTCGCATACTGCTGCCAGCTCAATTACATTTTTCATTTTTGAATTTACAGAGTTCAAGTCAATATTTTTACACAGTACAAGAAATTCGTCTCCGCCTATCCTGCATACAATATCATTTTCCCTGAACAGCGTTTTCAGTCTTTCTGCCGTCTGCTTTATAACCTTATCGCCGTACGCATGTCCAAAAACGTCATTTGCCGACTTAAAATTATCCATGTCGAACATTATTATGGCAGCCGTTTCATCCGGTTTCATTCCTTTAATATATTCCCCTATTATCGGTATGGCTGCCTGCCTGTTCAAAAGCCCCGTAAGCGAGTCTGTATGAGCCAGATGGGTAAGCTTGATTTCGCGTTTTTTCTGCTCGTCTATATCCATTATGAACATGTATGCAAAAATATCGGAGCTGTACTCAAACTTAACCAGATAAACTATCATTCTGAACCATTTTATCCGGCCCATATATTTTCTCCGATACTCAATTGTATCCGTAAGAATTCCGTCGTTGTAGAGCTTAAGGAGCCTTTCCCTGCGCGTGAAATCCTCCAGCTCTTTTCTGTATTCCACGGCAACAAGATTACTGCATACATATCCAAGCATTTCTGTATATCCGCAGTCCATGCTGCAGCCCGTCTCACCGAACCATATTCCGCTATTCTCATCTGAAAAGCTGTCATTGTTCAGGTTAACCTTAAAATCATATATAGCCTGGCTTCGCAGTATTTCCAGCGTTTTCATATCTTCTCTTTCCCGGAAATATCTGTCCTTTTCCTCCGTGATATCTATGTAATACCCGAAAGCCCTGACGGCTTCCCCCTCGGTATTTCTGATGGTTTCACAGACAATCCTTATCCACACTATATTATTTCTGCCGTTTTTTATCGGAACTTCAAGTCTGAACTGATTTTGATTTTTGCCATTTACTACCTTATCAACATAATCCTTAAAATCAGCCAAGTATTCATTTGGAATATATTTAAAGCATACGCAGGGGAAATTGTCAACCACACACATTCCGTCCTGCTCTCCCGACGGTCTGCCCTTAAGCGCACCAATAGCGGATTCTTCCGGGAACGTTAGCCGTCTGTTTTTAATATCCCAGTCCCAGCCGTTTATTTTTGCCTGGCGAAGTATGCTTTCCAGCCTCTTTCCTGCCAGCCAAAGCTCAATTTCCTTTTTCTTTTCCTCCGTAATGTCGTTAATGACACACATATATATAGCGTCATTCCCGTCATTTTTAACAAAGCTGAAATTAAGCTTCATCCATTTTGTCACATCATGCTTGGTTTTTATTTTAATAACCTCTGTAAAGCCTTCACCAGTATCCTTTGCATGATTAAAATTTTTCTCTATTTCGTCAATTCTTTTTTTGTCTATAAAGCGCTCATAAAACCTTGAATTCAGGGATTTTTCGTAGTCATCTGCACTGTGTCCCATTATTCTGGAAATTCCGTTGGCTATAACCTCGAAGGTAATCTCTTTGTTCTTATAGTTAAGCAGCAGTATGTCCTCCGGGGTATTGTCAACAAACATTCTCATTCTGTCCCTAAGCTTAACGGTATCTGAGATATTAAGTACAATACCCTGAATCATCCTTTGCCCGTCCAGCTCAATAAACTTACTTTGGTCTATAACCCAAATATAGCCGTCCCTGCTCTTCATTCTGTATTCAATATTATAGGGCTTGCCGCTTAGTCTCATGCTTAAAACACAGTCCCTTACAGCAGCTCTGTCATCGGGATGTATCATATTTAAATATTTATTATCGAACAGAGATTCAATCTCTTCCCTTGTATATTTAAAAATATCCAGAAACCTGTTGCTTATATACAAAAAATCCCATTCAGGGGTGTCAGCGCAGTGATGATACCCTCCGGCAGTATCATTATACAGGAAGTTCAGCTCATGGTTCTGTTTTAGCAAAACCTTATTTGTTTCCGTAAGACGTTTTTGTATTTCCATCGTATCAGATATGTCCATACATGCGCTTACAATTGCCATTCGTCCGTTTTCAGCCAAAATAACCTTGCCCTTATCCAAAGTCCAGAACCATGTTCCGTCCTTCTTCGGCATACGGTAAGTCACTGTATATTCCATACCGGGATAATAGTTGTCTCCAAGCGCTTCAGCCACATTTTGCCTGTCATCGGGATGAATTGTGTTTACTACCTTATAGTCAATGGCCTGGGCAAACTCGTCATAGCTGCTGTAGCCTAAAAATTTTATCATTTCATTGTTGGCAAAGTAAAGCGGGAAATCCTCCTCGCAGTATCCGCCTATCATTCCGCCCGGCGCCATCTGGGAGAATATTGTAGCCGCAATTCTCCTGTTATCCTCTGTCAGGCTCATAAACGATTTGTCATTTTCGGCTATTCCAAGCACCGCTGTCAGCTCTTTCTGTGAGGATTCCAGCGAAAGCTCCCTAACCTTCTGGGCGGTCACGTCCCTTACGGAGCCGTAATACAGTCTGCTTCCGTTCTGTTCCCTCAAAAAGAAGGCCTTAATGTTCATCCATATTACCGCGCCGTCGCCCTTAATCCTGCGCACATCGCCCTCCGCGCCGCTTAGTCTGTTTTCATATGCTCTGTTAAATATATCTAAAACGGTGCCATGGTCCTCGGCATATATGTCCTGCATTATTTCCTGACGTCTTTCCTCAAGGTCAATCGGGTTTGTCCCTGTAATACGGTAATACTGCTCGTTTACCCTAACAAGCTCAACCTTGTCGCCGCTCACGCTGTAAAACGCTATTCCGCCTAAAATGTTGTTCATCATGGCGTCGCCGAACAGCTCATCATTGAGTATTTCCTTTATTCTGATACGGTCCATCTGTCTTGCCTTAATACCTCTGAAATCTATGTTATTCTCATCAGACAGCAGCGGCTCAAACACTTCAATGGGCATCGGCCTGTAAAAATAATAGCCCTGAGCATATATGCAGCCCATATCAATCAAAAGCTCCATCTGCTCCTTTGTCTCAACGCCCTCCGCTATTATTCCAAGCCCTATAAGGCGTGCCATGCTGGATATGGCCTCAAGTATTCCAATGCCCTTGCCTGAGCTTTGCTCGTTCATATCAAGGAATTTCATATCAATCTTTATGACGTCTACATTTACCTCTTTGAGCATGTTCAAAGAGGAATATCCGCTTCCAAAGTCATCCATCAGAACTGTAAAGCCTGCGTTTCTAAGCTCCCTCACAACCTTTGTTATGTAGTCGTACTGCTCCGCGTAAATACTCTCTGTAATTTCTATTTCCAAAAGCCTCGGCTCAAGCTCATACTTCTGTACAAGCTCTTTAAAGCCCTGTACAACGTCCATTGCGTAAATGTCTACCCTTGATACATTTACCGAAATAGGCACAGCCCTGTGCCCGCTGTCTATCCAGTTCCTTATGCTTCTGCACACCTTGTCCCAAATATACATGTCAAGCTCTGTAATCAGCCCGTTATTTTCAAGCACTGGTATAAACTTGGCCGGAGGAATTACTCCCTTCACAGGGTGTATCCATCTTACAAGGGATTCCAAGCTGACTATTTTCTTGGTGGTCATATTGCATTTAGGCTGTGCGTAGAATGTAAACTCTCCGTTTTTAAGCGCCCTCTGCACCTCTGAAAGGAGCATTTGCTCATCCTCAATTTTTATGGTCATGTTTTTGTCATAGCGTATTGTGCGCTGGGCGTAATTGCCCTTTATAGACGACAGAGCCAGAACTGCCTTATCATACATTGTGCTGACAGATATTATTTTATCGTCAATTTCATAAATACCAAACACCGGCAGAAATCCCGCGTTGTTTCCATACTGCTTCACAACCTCAATTATACGTGACTGCAGTCTTTTAATTATCGAATCTTCGTTTGGGAGTATAACGCAGAAATCGTCCTCTCCTATGTATCCAGCAATGCCCATTCCCGCATCCTGTACAGCCTTTAGATTGGAGCCTATTTCCATCAGAAGCTTGTCTCCTGCCCTTTGTCCGTACCACTCGTTAAAGAGCTTAAAATGCTCAATGTCAATTGCCATAAGACAGTATTCTCGCTCTCCGGCATTCCATATGAAATCCTCGGCGCTATTAAAAAACGGAGTCTTTTTAAATATTCCCGTAAGTCTGTCTATGGGAGACGCCGCTGCAATAGTCGCATTCTGCTGTCGTATTTCCTCCAGCTTCTGTTCGTTTATATCCTGTATAAAGCACATTATTACGTCATCATCATTTTCGCTGTGGTTTAACCGCACTACGGTCTGCAAAACCCAGCAGTAGCTTCCGTCAACCCTTTTTTTGCGGAACTGTCCCTTAAGAGAGCTGTCCGAAGAAGGGTCATCCATTCTGGAATATATATTTTCTAAATTCCAAAATTCCAGAAATCTCTCCCGGTCATCCGGATGTATCATATTTTCAACGACATCTGTGAGCATCGTATCCAGCTCTCCCGCTGTATCAGGCATAATATATTTATTCTCATTGTGATAAAGGATCCTGTATGAGTTCTGTGTAAGGTTTAGCTCAAACAGCTCGTCATAGGCAGAAAGGCTAGTAAGATTATAAAAAAGGTTCTTATTTCCCTCACATATGGCGTTAGTCATAATAATGTGGCATTCCCCTTCTCCAGGCCACTGCAGTTCTCCCGTGCTGACCTCAACCCATCTGTTCACCTTTTTGTTGTAAAACAGCACAAATTTTTCAGTATTGGTTGACGCAATGGGGCAGCCCTTGCACGGCATGTCCTCCCCGCAAAGTGATATATGACACTTATCGCCAATTTTCAAGTCAGGAAATACCTCTTTAAGCGTCTGATTAAAGCTGACCAGCCTGAAATTGCTGTCAACAACATATACGCTGGTTTCTTCATTATTTGTCATCATATAGCAGACCCCATTTACACAGATTGTTTCATACAGTTAGTTAAATACATTATAGTTCCTTTTGCACTAAACAGTCAACATCATAAACTCAGCCTTTATCTCAATTATATAAAGTCTGAAGGAAAGTCCGATACTTTTCTTATTATTTTTTGCTCCTCTAATTTTACATAAGTATCGCATAATTATATAAATTATGATATTATGTAAAAAAATCGGATTTATCATACGGAGACCATCATGAAAAAAAGGATACATTTTATCTTAATTTTTATAATACTGGCTATGCTCCTGTCGGCCTGCTTTATCAGCAGCGGTTATTACCTTCCCCATTTTGAAGGCCAGATTAAGGATGAACGCAGCTGGAAATTCGCTGACGAAAATTCCCGGCCTGAGAATATAGAGCTTCCCTATTCGTTCAGCTATGAAGGTGACAAACCCTATACCCTAAGCACGGTTATCGACTATTATCCTGCTGAAACCGAAGCCCCGTATGCCTTTATAGATATGAATCATATGTACTTCAGTGTATTTATAGACAACAAGCAAATTTATAAATACACAAAAGAAGATACGCCGTCCTATTCCAAATCGCCCGGAAACGCCTACGCCATGATTCCGCTTCCGCAGGACTGCGGCGGAAGGACGCTTACAGTAAAGCTTACGCCCACGCTTGAAAGCGGAATTAAATATAGAATTGACAAGGCGGTTTTTGGAGACTACGCAGCTGTAATGCATAGATACTTCTGGTTAGGTGTGGCGCACAATATTATTGTCATATGCATATTGTTTGTGGGAGTAATGCTGATTGTATTGAGCCGCCTCGTCCCCAGAGAGGGCTCAAAGGGAGATACATTTAATATTGGAATGTTCGCGCTTACGGTCGGCCTGTATTCACTTTCGGAAAACAGGTTTAACCTGTACATGATTTCAAATACCTATTTGACTTATCTGGTCAATTTCATAGGATTTGCCGCTATACCAATACCAATTACAGCATTCTTTAAAAATAAGGTTCACCAGAAATTCACCGGTGCCTATAACTGTGTAACAGCGGCGCTGTGTTTAAATCTCGCAGTTCAGACAGCACTTCATTTTTTAGGAATAATGGACTTACGTCAGCTTCTTTTTGTCACGCATATATGCTACGGCGTATCTATAATACTTATTATAGTCACACTGGCATTAACCCCAAAAAGCTGTAATAGTGATAAAAAAAGCCTGATTATAAGCGTGATACCCGTTGCCGCAGGGCTGGCCATAGACGCCGCTATACATTATTCAGGTATGATTGAAAGAGTAAGCAATACCTTCTTCCTACAGCTTGGAGTACTGTTTTTCCTGATTATTCAGGCTGTTCGTGTGTTAAGCGATATTTTAAACGCATATAAGGAAAATATTAAGTCGGACTTTTACAAATCTCTCGCCTTTAAGGATGGGCTTACAGGGCTGTTTAACAGAACTGCCCTGAATAATGAGCTGAACAGGCTGGCGGCGATGAGAATCCCCCCGGAGGACCTTATATTTTTATGTGCTGATATAAATAATCTAAAGCAGGTAAACGATAAATACGGTCATGAGGCCGGCGACAGCATAATATGCCAGACCGCAGATTTCCTTAATATTTATCTTGGAAAATTCGGAGGTGTCTACCGTATTGGCGGTGACGAGTTTACCGCCGTTTTAACAGGTATAAGCGAGTCTGAACTTCAAAGCAGAATTGACAGTATGTATAATAAAATAACAGAGTACAACAGGTCCGCACCGATACAGCTAGACTTTGCGGTGGGCTTTGAAAGGCTTTCAAAAGCCGATACGATTTCAGATTGTATGAACCGTGCAGATAAAAAAATGTATGTAAATAAAAGACTTAAAAAAGAGAACCGATAATAAAATCGGTTCTTTTTTAGTAACACAGCTTATCCATCCTGAATATTGTATATAAACATTATGAAGGGATAATTATATATGACTAATGATTTTGAATGTTTTGAACGCAGGAAATCCATGTACGATACAGATATCGCGGCACAGTGCGGCTGCGGCACCGGCTCATGCGGCGGTCCCAGCTGTCCATGGCCTCCTGTTCCTCCATGCCCGCCTGAGCCAAGCTGTCAATGCTGCTGTCCAGGCCCCAAGGGCGATAAAGGGGATAAGGGAGACAAAGGAGACACCGGAGCTACCGGTGCCGCTGGAGCTAAAGGTGACAAAGGAGATCCCGGTATGCCCGGACTTCCCGGACCACAGGGAGAAAAAGGTGAGAAGGGTGACCAGGGAGACGCCGGTGATAAGGGCGATAAAGGTGATAAAGGCGATACCGGAGACGCCGCTACCATTACTGTCGGCAGAGTATCAACAGGAGCCCCAGGAACAAATGTACAGATAACCAACACAGGAACACCTGAAAACGCGGTATTTAATTTTGTTATACCCAGAGGTGAACCCGGTGACACAGGAGCACAGGGCCCCGAAGGTCCGCAGGGACCTGAAGGCCCCACAGGTGCAACAGGTGCTACCGGAGCTACTGGTCCCAAGGGCGACCCCGGTGAAGCAGCAACAATTACAGTCGGCACTGTAACTACCAGTGCCCCCGGTTCTGACGCTGAGGTTACCAATTCAGGCACTTCCCAGAACGCTGTGCTCGACTTTGTAATTCCAAGAGGCGAGGCAGGTCCTACTGGAGCTACCGGAGCTACTGGAGCTGTCGGTCCTAAGGGTGACCAGGGTGATCCCGGTGAAGCAGCAACAATTACAATAGGCACTGTTACAACCGGCGCGCCAGGTTCTGACGCTGAAATAACTAACTCCGGAACGGACCAGAATGCTGTATTCGATTTTGTTCTGCCTAGAGGCGAGGAAGGCCCTCAGGGACCGGAGGGTCCTGAAGGCCCTGAAGGTCCCCAGGGAACAGCCGCTACAATTACAATAGGCACTGTTACGACAGGTGACCCCGGAACTGATGCCGAGGTGACAAATTCAGGCACTAACGAGGACGCAGTATTGGACTTCGTAATACCAAGAGGCGAGCCGGGAACCGGAGGAACACCTGATGTACTTGCGACCGTCGACTCCAGCAACCAAACAACCACCGCGAACACACCTCTTGTTTTCAACGACAACCCGCTCCTTTTAGGAACGTCTATAACACATACTGCCGGCTCGTCCGATATTACTATAACCCAGAACGGCGTATACCAGGCTACTGCCCATACCGTTGTATCTGTTAACCCAGGAACAAGTATTCCCGCAACCCTGACGCTTCACCTTGAAGAAAACAATGCCGCTATTGCCGGAGCTACGGCAAGCCACACCTTTGCCGCTTCTTCTGAAACGTCTACCCTATCCTTCTCGGTACCCTTCCAGGTAACCGCGGCCCCTGTAACGCTTCATGTGGTCGCGGAGGAGGACGGCTTTACAATTAACAATACAACACTTACCATAATAAGGCTCGGAGATTAAGCATTGAGCTGGATTTTGTTTCCGACTGTTATTTAAAATACCCCTTGACAAAAAAAGCTTATGCGTGTAATAATAGTCACAATACAAATAAACCTTAGAGTAAGAGTAGTAGTCACCCCTAATCGTTTTACAGAGAACCATATAGGCTGAGAGTATGGTAATGACGGACTGATGAATGGACTTACGAGGGCAAACCGAAAGCTTAGGTCAGTAGGGGCGACGGTAATCCGCACGTTAGAGCGGAGCGCATATGTTAGTATGCAGCTAAGGCGCGTCTGTACATTATGTACCGGCGAATTTAGGTGGCACCGCAGGAGTTTATACCTCTTGTCCTATAACAGGACAGGAGGTTTTTTTATTTCAAAATTTTCTTAATACGAAAGGAGCAACAGCTATGTCAGAAAAAATCCCCTATAAAATTTATCTCGAAGAAAACGAAATGCCTAAGCAGTGGTACAATGTCCGCGCTGATATGAAAAACAAGCCGGCCCCACTCCTTAATCCCGGAACCCTTAAGCCCATGGGATTTGAGGAGCTTCGCCCGGTATTCTGCGACGAGCTTATTAAACAGGAGCTGGACGACACTACGCCGTATTTTGATATTCCTGAAGAAATTCTCTCATTTTATAAAATGTACCGTCCATCTCCCCTTATGAGAGCCTATAACCTTGAAAAAGCTCTGAATACCCCGGCAAAAATATACTATAAATTTGAGGGTAATAATACATCCGGCAGCCACAAGCTTAACTCCGCCCTTGCGCAGGCTTATTACGCCAAACAGCAGGGGCTTAAGGGGGTAACCACTGAAACCGGAGCGGGACAGTGGGGAACAGCCCTTTCGATGGCATGCTCATTTTTTGGAATTGACTGCAGGGTTTATATGGTTAAGGTTTCCTATGAGCAAAAGCCGTTTCGCCGCGAGGTAATGCGCACGTACGGTGCCTCGGTTACCCCTTCTCCATCTGAAACAACAAATATAGGAAGAAAAATTCTTCAGGACCATCCCGGCACAAGCGGATCACTTGGCTGTGCCATATCTGAGGCTGTGGAGGCTGCCACAAGCATGGAGGGCTACCGTTATGTCCTTGGCTCCGTACTTAATCAGGTCCTTCTACATCAGTCCGTAATCGGACTTGAGGCAAAGGCTGCCTGCGATAAATATGGCATAAAGCCTGATATTATTATAGGCTGTGCCGGCGGAGGCTCTAATCTGGGCGGTCTTATTTCTCCGTTTATGGGCGAAAAGCTCCGAGGCGAGGCTGACTACAGGTTCATAGCGGTAGAGCCGGCCTCATGCCCAAGCCTTACAAGAGGAAAGTTTGCCTATGACTTCTGTGATACCGGCATGGTATGCCCCCTCGCAAAAATGTACACCCTTGGAAGCGGCTTTATTCCTTCACCCAACCACGCCGGAGGACTCCGCTACCATGGCATGAGCTCTGTTCTATCCCAGCTTTACCATGACGGGCTGATGGAAGCCCGCTCGGTTGAACAAACCTCGGTATTTGATGCCGCCACGGAATTTGCCCGTGTAGAGGGTATACTTCCAGCACCTGAAAGCAGCCATGCCATAAGGGCTGCAATAGACGAGGCAGTTGAGTGCAAAAAAACAGGAGAGGAAAAAACAATACTCTTTGGACTTACCGGAACGGGTTATTTTGATATGAGTGCCTATGAAAAATACAATAACGGCAGTATGACTGACTATATTCCTACAGATGCAGACCTTGAGGCTGGATTTGCCGGACTTCCTAAAGTAGAATAAAAATAAAAACAGGTGTTATAAACACCTGTTTTTTTATACGCCTAAAGGCCGAAATTGGCCAGATAAAACAAAATAAACGTATGGGCCGGATAGAAAATATAAAAGAAATATTTAAGTCCCGGTCCCTTCTCATTATTATATTTAAGCATAAACGGCAGGGCAATTATCATAAATGCCTGCGATACCACTCCGTATGATGCTATCTCACCGGCAAACTGTATCATGCAGAAAATAATATAAATAACCGTAAACAGATCCTTATTTTCCTTAGTGAAATACATTATAACGCCAAGTATTACGAACAAAGAACCGTATTCGTTAAGCTCCAGATTAGGTATAAGCCCAGTAAGCACGTCTCCGCTGAGGCTGCGTAAAAACGGGATAAACATCGGCAGCACAGCATAGAGCACCTGAACCAGAAAAATGCCAGCCAGCAAAAGGCTGCCCTTATGCCTGTCCCTTTGAAATGTCTCTATTGTGCTGATTATTACACCCACCAACAGCATTGGGACAAAAATATTGTTATTTCCATATCCATTAGACGTAACAAAATGAGTGTCGATTGTATACATAAAAAAGCTCATAAAGACACTCATTATGTATAACCTGAGTAAATATAGCCTTCTGTCTTTGGTATATTTGTATCCCCAAACCATACAGAACAAAAACAGAGGGTATGATCCCCTGCCGATAATCCTGAACCAGTGCGGAGCCCAGTCAAAATAACACCCAATATGGTCTATAACCATAAGGATTAAAGCGGTAATCTTCAGTGCAAAAGTACTCATACCATATCCCCTGTCAAAATTATTAGTCCATATCGTCAAGCATAAGCTTTGCCTTAATCATAATGGCACATTCAATTCTCTTTCGCTGGAGCTTGCAGCCTATATCATATGTGCTCATTATACTTCCGCCATAGTTGTTCGCGTTGGCCATACAGCCTCCGCTGCAGTAAAATTTAGCCCAGCATTTTTTGCATTCAGGCTTAGTGTATACGTTGCAGTTGGCAAATTCCTCACGGAGTTTCGTATTTTGTATTCCGTCGAATACTGTTCCGATTTTAAACTCCTCCTGTCCAACAAACTGATGGCAGGGATAGAGGTCTCCCTCCGGCGTTACCGCAAGGTATTCAGTTCCGCTGCCGCAGCCCGAAAGCCTTTTTGCAACACATGGGCCTCCTGTCAGGTCAACCATAAAGTGGAAGAAGTTGAAATCCTTCTCTCCGGTTTTATGTCTGATATAAAGCTCCTGAGCAAGTCTTTCGTACTCGTCAAAAATCGTTTCCAAATCCTCCTCGCGAATTGCGTAGTCCTCCGTTGCCTCTGCAACTACAGGTTCAACCGATACCTGCTTAAAGCCAAGGTCGTCGGCCACGTGCAGAACGTCCTTTGAAAAATCAAGATTATGATGAGTGAACGTGCCTCTGAGATAGTAGTCTGTCTGGTTTCTGCTTTCCGCAAGCTTTTGGAACTTAGGGACTACCGCGTCGTAGCTGCCCAGTCCTCCGGCTCTCGGACGCATGAGGTCGTTAATTTCTTTTCTTCCGTCCATACTCAGTACCACATTGTGCATATTTTCGTTTATGTATTTCTGCTTATCGTCATCAAGCAGTATTCCGTTTGTTGTTATCGTAAACCTGAAATTCTTGTTATGCAGCTTTTCCTGCTCGCGTCCATATTCGACAATGTCCTTTACGACCTCAAAATTCATAAGAGGCTCCCCTCCGAAGAAGTCTACCTCAAGATTTCGCCTGTTGCCGCTGTTGGCGATTATAAAGTCAATGGCTTTTTTCCCTACTTCAGTGCTCATCAGCGAGCGTTTGCCATGATACTCGCCCTCCTCGGCAAAGCAGTAGCGGCACTTCAGGTTGCAGTCATGCGCAACATGCAGGCAGAGCGCTTTAATAACAGGTGCGCGGTTTTTAATCTGCTCCAGAACCTGCTCATACTCGTCCTCTGTATAAAGCATTCCTGCCGCCTTAAGCTCCTCCAGCTCGTCCACAGCCTCCTTTATTTGTTCGGCGCTGTATTTATCAGCGAATTTTTCACACAGCCCATTGGCATCTGTTTCGGGATACAGGTCTGCAATATCATAAACCACGTCGTCAACGGCATGAACCGCGCCGCTTAAAACATCCATAAGAATGTTAATTCCGTTCATGGAAAATTTGTGAAGCATAAATTTTTCTCCCTTTCCTCTGTACAGTACAAGAGTGCCGACATAGTCGGCACTCTGCTGTTTCTGCTATCAGTTTTAATTATCTGTTTTCACAGGGCTGGTTAGCTACTGTGCAGCTTGTTTTGCATGCTGACTGGCATGATGTCTGACACTCGCCGCAGCCGCCCTTTGCTAAAGATTCCTTAAGCATAGCGTTATTTAAAGTTTTAATGTGTTTCATTTATGTAACCTCCCATAAAAAATACATATTTTTTTCAATTGTATCATATTTTTTCTCTTTTGCAAAGTCCAAATTTACCAATGCTGCTATTTCGTATTCACGCCAAGCACTCCGCCTATTCCACCGCCTGCCGCGGCAACCACAAGACAGGTGAGAGTACCCAGAGAGAGAGGCCCGCCGCCTGCAATAAGGCTTATGGCAAGAAGGATTACGCCGTATATAAGGCCGGCGGCAATTCCGATAAGAAGTCCCTTTTTCCCGTATGCCTTAGACCAGATGAAGCCCGCCGCCAGGGCCGAAACAGCGGTGCACACGGTAGAAACTATTCCTATATAGGCGTCGCTGACATTGGTATAGGTTAGAATAAGGGCGCATATTACAAAAACAATGCATGTAATTCCGAGGCCGACGCCTATTCCCTTCAAAACAGCAGAAATAAACGGCATGTCGTCCTTTTTATCTTTACGGACACATTTTTCCTTTTTTACCGGTTTCTTTTTCTCAGACTTAAACAAAATAATATCCTCCCGCTATATAATGTATTAAAACCCGCTCTAAGCCGCCAGTTGCTAATACAAGTATATTAGAGATATTACTTTAATATGTCTTTCATCTCGTCCGCGAAGGACTGCGGAATCCTGAGTTCTCCCCTGCCTGTCCCTATTTTTATATCGGGCTTGTTAAGTCCGTGGAAGTCGCTCCCTCCTGATTTTACCAGCTTATAATATTCGCAAATCTTCCTAAGCTCTTCCGACTGCCTGGAAGTATATGTTGAATACAGCGTTTCCATTGCCCCAAGCCCATATTCCTTAAGCTTGCCCACAAGGTTGTGTATCTCAAGATACCCGTAGCCGTAAAGCGTCGCATGTGCAAGAACGGGTATGCCGCCTGATTTTCTTATGACCTCAATACAGCTTTTCGGCGTAAGCGTCTCACGTTTAACATATCCGGGGCGTCCTGAGGAAATATATCTGTCAAAAGCCTCCTCTTTATTTTTTACATATCCCCTGTTGACCATCACATTTGCGTAATGTGCCCTCGTTATTATATTTCCGCCTGCGTTTTCCTCCAGCTCCTGAAGCGAAATTTCCATACCAATACGGCTGAGGGCTTTTATCATTTTTTTGTTTCTCTCATTTCTTTCGTTAACGATAAACTCCATGCTCTCTTTTAAAGCACTGCTTTTATAATCTATAAACAGCCCCACAATATGAAGCTCGGTATTTTTGTATCCCGCGGCAAGCTCTATTCCGGGTATTGTTTCTATTCCCAGGCTTCTGCCCGCCTCCATAAATTCATCCAGTCCATCAGTTGTGTCATGGTCGGTAAGAGCAACAGAGGCCAGTCCGGCATCCTTTGCCAGCGCTGCCACATCTGACGGAGAAAAGGTACCGTCTGAGGCAGTGGAATGTGTATGCAAATCGGTGAGTTTTTCCATTAAATCATCTCCATGTTTTTATTTTACCATATAAACGGAAATATTTATACACCGGCCGGGCTGTACTTCCGGCAGAATATACTGCCTTCCCTTAAAAACCTTGTATGTCGTTCCCGTACAATGGTATAATAAATCAAAAACAAAAGGAGCGGTTGTTTATGAAATACGGATTTATCGGAGCTGGAAATATGGCCGGCGCCATTATAAAGGGAATGACTGTCGGTACAGGAAGCTTTAACGGCAGCGATATATATGTATACGACCTCCACAGGCCCGCAGCGGAGAAGCTGTCGCAGACATGCGGCATAAACGTGTGCAGAAGCACAGACGAGGTTATAGAGGAAGCGGACGTGCTTATATTAGCTGTAAAGCCTAACGTAATGGCAGATGCCCTCACGCCTGTCAGGGAAACAATTCTTAAAAAATCTCCGCTTGTAATTTCGATAGCCGCAGGCAAAAGCCTTGAATTTCTTGAAAATTTGCTGTCCCCTGAGCTTTCCATAATAAGAGTTATGCCAAATATAAATGCAAAGGTCGGCTGTGCGACCAGTGCATTCTGCGCCACAGCCTCTGTAACTGATGAGAATAAGGAAACCGTCAAAGCACTGTTTTCCACAGTAGGCTCGATTACCGAGCTTCCTGAAAAGCTTTTTGGAATACACGGCGTAATCGGCGGCGCTGCTCCTGCCTTCGCCTACCTTTATATTGATGCGCTTGCCAGGGCGGCTGTAAAAGCCGGTATGCCTAAAAAACAGGCGTTGGAGCTGACAGCGCAGACCGTGCTTGGAAGCGCAAAAATGGTGCTTGAAAGTGATGAGCACCCTTGGGAGCTTATAGACCAAGTATGCTCGCCTGGAGGCACAACAATAGAAGGCGTATGCGCCCTTGAAGCCAACGGATTTGAAGCCGCACTTTGCAGAGCCTTTGACGCCGTATATGATAAGGATAAGAGACTGTAAAATAAAAAGGCGGACACTCTCCGCCTTTTATTTTTTCAAATATTCTATTATAAATTTCTGCGCTTCGATTTGGGTCTCAAAGCTCGTTTTTTGTCCTGAAAGATAGCGTACCAAATCATTCCACTGGCTGAGCGGGTACTTATCACACTTTACAGCTGATACGGCATACAGCAGAGGCAGCTTACAGTCCCTGTTTTTCAGGTCGGACAGATAATTACATCCTATCTTTTCAGCAAGAATGTCCATTAATTCGAGTTCCTTCAATTGTCGCCTCACCGTCTTCCTTAAAAAATTACATAATATGAATTATGTAGTAAATATAATTAAAACAGCGGACAAACCCTTTAAATAAAAATATATATTTTTCTGGGGCTATATTTTGGTACGCAAAAAACAGGCCATCCTCAAATCGAAGCAGCCGGGTAATATTTCAGTAATTTTTATTTGCGACAATATTTCATGAAAATATTGTATTTTTTTCAATTTTCGTGCATAATGTATTTGTTAGCTTTTTTAATATGTACTTATTGATTACTACATAATTCATATTATGTTCTAAATAATCAATCCAAGCTTAGAAAGTATCTTCGCATGCTCATCTGTGCTGGTATATGTGTAAATTCTGGTTGTCTCCACACTGGAATGTCCCAAAATATCCGCCAGCCTTACTATATCCTTTTCAAGCCTGTAATACGTCAGCGCAAACAAATGCCTGAGATTATGGGGAAACACCTTTTCGCTGTCAACGCCTGCCGTTTCGCACAGTTTTTTCATTTCACTCCAAATGTTGCTTCTGTTCATTGGCCTTCCGCCTCTAGTTACAAAAACAGCTCCGCTTTTTATTCCATTTTTTTTGCAGTATGCCAAAAGCAGTTCCCTAAGCTCCTTAGGCATAAAAACAGCCCTTTCCCTGCCCTTATTTACTATAGTAATTCTTCCTGTTCTAAGTGCCTCTGCCGTTATGAATTTATGCTCGCTTACTCTTATTCCCATAGTGCATATAGACTGCATAAGAAGTGAAAGTCTTTCATTTCCCTTATTGCCCGCCGCCTTTATAAGCCTTGCGTATTCTTCCTTTGAAAGCTCTCTGTCTTTATCTCTGAAGGTTTTTTTCTGAATTTTAAAAAACTTTACCTTTAAATTATCCTGTCCCATAAAACTTAAAAATCCGTTAACCGCAGCCAGCATGCTGTTGGCGCTTGTTGTTTTGTATTTCCCAATGATTGCCTGCTTATATCCAACCACCACTTCTTTTGAAATCTCTTCACGGTCAGACAGCCATGATAGGAAAGCCAGGACATCCCTTCCATATTTTTCAATGGTTGCAGCGGAACGTTCTTCCTCCAATAGATAATTTCGAAACAGACATAGTTTTTCCTGAAATTCGCCATATATATTCATACGTTTCTTTCTCCTGTCATTTTTTGTGCCATTCTGTATTATCCTAACATAAAGGAATGTCCATGGGGAAGGTAGGGGTATTTTACAATTTATGGTATTTTAGCATCTATTTTTTGTAATGCTTTCATATGTTAGTTTTATAGGTCCTGGGGCATTTTGCGCCCTTTTAGGACATAAAAAAACCAGTTCACCCTAATGATGAACTGGTTGATACCATTGGCCGGTATCTGCCGTGCCTTTTTCACTGCAGCCTATAACTGAAAACATGCTGGGGATTCCGCCGCTGCTGCGTTGAGCCTTTGTTCTATGCGAATTGCACCTATCATTTAATTTGTATACTTACCCTTTCTCACATCCCAACCAGCTCCAGCGGGCACGTATACTCTTCCCTGATTTTCATATGCCCCGTCTCACACCCTGTTTTCCTCAACAGCCGGCAGTATATAATCCCTGACCAGCAGCCACCTGTTCTTCGCCTCCGGCACAAAACCGGACGCAATCGCCGCCACCAGGTTCCTGTCAGGAACCCAGCAAATCATGTTCCCTCCATCTCC
>OHAS01000258.1_pt1 | contig 44307 bp, 62 predicted proteins | sample 1577131 | NCBI WGS metagenome assembly OHAS01 (sample SAMEA3541566, study PRJEB24748) | human gut metagenome | biome: human gut; feature: human-associated habitat; material: faeces | place: China | collected 2012 | reverse complement strand
AATAATCATTGGACTTGCATATAGCGAATGCTAATGCCGTGTTTATCATGTTTTTTAAAAATGGGAAATTGGAATTTGTCGCTAAATTGACGTTTTGAAGTCGCTTTTGGCGGCTTTTTTTATGCCAGAATAAAATCAGAAGGAGGGATAACATATGTTTTCTGACGAAATTTTGGAAAAAATATTTATCAGGCAAGATGTTAGAAAAGTGCCCCTTACTTATCAGTCAATAATGGTGCATGCAGTAGAGGAAGTTTTGGAAAAGGAGGAGCTTGATGCAGATAAATCCTTACCAGCCGATGAGCGGATATAACACACCGATGTCGTATCAGCAATATGGCAATTACAATCCATATATCCAACAGCAAAGAGGGTATCAACAGCAGGAAATTCCTGTTCAACAGTACCAGCCAGTTCAACAGCAAATCGGCATAAACGGAAAGGTTATACAAACAGTAGAAAACATAACCGCAAACGACGTGCCAATGGATGGTTCTGTTGCTTTTTTTCCAAAAAACGATCTGTCAGAAATATACACTAAAAAGTGGAATTCTGACGGAACAATTTGCACAGTTTTATTTAAGCCTATTTTAAATAATAAGTCAACAGAAACTGTCGAAAATTCTGAAATAAATTCGACAGAAAAATTGACTAAAACAGTCATGGAAAGGTTTGACGAGTTGGAAAAAAGAATCGATGATTTTATGAATAAATCAACACAGAAGCAGCAAGCAAATCGCTCCAAAAAGGAGGAGACAGAATGAACCTGATGCAGATGACACAGGCGATGAAAAACCCTCAACAGTTTTTGCAAAATATGATGGGAAACAACCAAATTATGAAAAATCCTATGGCGAAAAATACACTTGAAATGGCTCAAAAAGGAGACTTCCGTGGTATAGAAAATATCGCTAAAAATTTATGTAAAGAAAAAGGAATAAACCCGGATGAAATGATGAATCAGATCAAAAAACAGATGGGAATGTAAAAGCATATTAGAGGATACGCGCGGCCTCTTTATGAATAAAATATCAGGAGGAAACAGTATGTTTAACTCAAATAACACGCCATTTACCATGCCGGTAATGCCGGCCACAGGAAACTACGCAGATGGCGCAGGCACATGGGGCGGCGAATGGCTCTGGATTATTGTAGTGTTTGCCTTGCTTTTTGGCTGGGGCAATAATGGTTGGGGCGGCTTTGGTGGCAACGGAGGCGGCTATGCTGCAACAGCAGCTACACAGGCAGATATCCAGCGCGGTTTTGATAACCAGGCGGTAATATCCAAACTCGACGGTATCACAAATGGTCTCTGTGATGGATTTTACGCCGCAAATAACGCAATGCTTACAGGATTTAATGGGATCAATACCAACATTTTACAGACAGGATACGGGATCCAGCAGGCTATAAACGCTGATACAGTGGCGAATATGCAGAACACGAATACATTGCAGGCACAGCTTGCAAACTGCTGCTGCGAAACTCGCGAAGCTATCCAGGGTGTAAATTACAACATGGCGCAGAATACATGCGCGCTGCAGAATACCATGAACAGCAATACAAGAGACATTATTGACAGCCAGAACGCGGGGACTAGGGCTATTCTTGATTATTTGTGTCAGGAAAAAATTTCTTCCCTGCAGGCGGAAAACAATGATCTTCGTCGGGCTGCTTCTCAGGATCGTCAGAGCGCTCTGCTCACAACCCAGATGGCTGCTCAGACACAGCAGATTATTAACGCTGTGAACCCGGCTCCTATTCCTGCATATCAGGTACCCAATCCGAATTTATATTGCGGATGCAATGCAGGCTGCGGATGTTGAAAACTGAATATTGCGTAACTTAACCAAATGGGTTATGTCTGCTAAAAAGCAGTATTACAACAAAAAGGGGCAGACTTAAAGGTTTGCCCTTGATTTTATTTATGGAGGTAAAAAATTTATGGCTGAATTTGTAACTGTGGCTACGCAGGAAGTGGCGCAGAATGGAAATGTGGTCTTTACGAATACGGCAGTTAAGCCCGGTAACTGCATCAAACATCGCGAAGGTTCCGGGATTATCACTTTAAGAGGACTTACTAATCAGTGTCGTGCAAGATACTTTGTAAACTTCTCTGCAAATATTGCAGTGCCGGCAGGTGGAACAGCAGGAGAAGTCTCTCTTGCTATTGCTATTAGCGGAGAACCGGTTCTTTCTTCCCAGATGCGATCTACTCCAGCAGCAGTGTCGCAGTACAATAACGTGTCTGCGGGAGTATATATAGACGTACCGGCAGGATGCTGTGTGAATATCGCGGTCAAGAATACCAGTACGCAGGCAATTGATGTAGCGAATACAAACATTGTAGTTACAAGGGAGGCATGATCTATGGACGTAAGTAGAATGCACTGCATGATCGAAAAGCTTTCCGAATGTGCGAAAGCAGAATTTGAGAAAGGAATTGAAAACATTGACACATGCGAAATGGGGCAGGTTACAGACATGCTTAAAGATCTCGCAGAAGCAATGTACTACAGAACCCTGACAAATAGCATGGAAGAATTTGAACCGAGCGACTTGCTGGATGTGGTAGAAAGGTACGGAGATCGGAGATTTTACGATGACTACAGATATAAAAACGGTAGATTTGCGCCGAAAGGTCGCGGGACAAGAAGAGGATACGAAGAGCCGCCATATTACCACCAGATGCCATCTGATTACAGGGAATGGGAAAACCTTCCAGAAAAAGAAAGGATGCGAGACCTCGATCTGATGAGGGGGCGGATGTACTTTTCGGAGCCGATTTCTGACGCAAAAGGCGAGACAAGGGACAGGAACGAAGGAAGATCCGGGTTATATCGGAAAGCATACATGGAAAGCAAGGAGTTGCACAAAGGCAATACCCAGCAGGATAAAGAGGCAAAGATAAAAGAACTTGAAAAATATATGAAAGAGCTGTCCGAGGACATGGCAGAGCTCGTTGCGGATATGTCACCGGAAGAGCGCACAATGACGAAGACGAAGCTTACAACGCTTGTTTCTAAGATGTGATGAAAAGGGGCTGTTTAGCCCCTTTCCTGCTTATAATTAGAATAAAAAGCAAACAGCCCAGCTTTGGGTATGAGCTGGACTGTAAACAATAGGGGGATGCTGTTTGAAACAAATTAAGTATAACACGGGCAAAAAATAATGCAAATGAAAATAAAAGAGCGCTGGAAATCCAGGGAAAAACCAGTGATCTTTTATAAAGTCTGGAAATAGCTTTCACTCGCCTTGAACGCCTGCCAGACATTCTATAGATAGTACAGTAGCCATTAGGCAGCTTAGTAGGCTTTCCGTTCCGTATGCGCGGCTTCCTGTTGCTAGGCGTGTTCATAGCGTAGCTGCAGTGAAGACATGTTAAAGCCTTGTCGGATACATCGCGCTGACATTCTGGACATTCTAGAAGCATTTAATCACCATCCTTATCGTATTTCGCCTTCCATGACTGCAAAAATGCTTGAATTTGTAAAAGGTTGAGGGTGCTCAAATCTGAAACGGGTATTGTTTTAATGTCAAACAATGGCTTATCATGATAGGTAAAATCTGTTTTTTTGCCGATATATATACAACGTTCTTTATTGTATAGTACAGAGTTCGATCCTATATCCAAATTTTCGGTATAAAGCAAATTTCCTGTTTCTTCTTCTATGGTAGGGTGCAGCGGTGTGAGAAAATCCGGCTCTATAAAATCTTTTATGCAATCAAGAAATTTCCGATAATTTCCTATATCTGCCATAATGAAATTTAAAATATCAATGCTTTGCGGTGATTTTTGCTTTATTACATTCAAACAGTCTATCGCTTCACTACTTAGACCTGTTAAATTGCTCGCTGATAGTCTATCATTTTGCCTTGTTGGGTCGTTAGTAAAACCTAGTAAATAATCTGAGGTTGTGTTAAATACTTCTATATATGCTTTTAATTCTACTTCGGAAACATAGCGTTTATCTGTTTCGATTTTTCTTATTGCGTTCCCTGTTAATGTCGAATATCCTCGTTCTTTAAAAATTTCCGCCAATTTATCAGCGGTTATCCTGCAGCCATGTTTTGTAAGCTCAAAATTTTCGCGTATTTTTTTGTAACGATTTTCCATAAAATCCACCTTTCAAAATATCCTGATAACAGAATAATTATATAAATATTTTACGCAAAACAACAAAATAGAATAAACATCTCTTTTGCGGTCTGATAGTGATATACTGCGAACAGAACAGTAATACAAATGTTCTAAGCACAGAATATCACTTGCAAGCGTAGAAGTCAACAACAACATATAAGAAAGTAGAGGTAATTATTTATGTGAAATCAGGACATTAGAGAATTTGCAAATAAAATAACCAAAAACAACAAATATGTCATATAAAATTTGTTTAAAGATATACATGTCACCATGTAAAAAATGTGGTATAATGCATATATAGACAGGATCGCGAACTATGATCCAGTTTTAAGGTATAACAAGAATTGAAGTAGCAGAAGAACAAATGATAAGGAGAGCAGAAATACTCTCCTTAATTTTTTTGAAATAGCGGTTAGATGAGACCGGATAGAAAATGATGTTCTGCATTGCGCGCGCCAACTTGCTGGCGAGAAATTTCTCCACAAGTGGCGAAAGACATGTTTTCGTTCTAGAAAACGCATTTTACAGACTTACAATTTTTTTAGGGGGAATCTGTATGAATTTTGAAATCAACGGAATTAACTGGAATGTGGTTTATGTTGATGTGGGGAATAGGCTTCTGATGCGATCAGACGGCTCTAGGAGCGTCGCTGTAACAGATGCCAATACAAAATGCGTATATGTATCGAATTTGCTTTATGGGGCATTTTTACGCAAAGTGCTATTGCACGAAGTATGCCATGCAACTATGTTTTCTTATGGTATTCATATACCGATTGAACAGGAAGAATTTCTTTGCGATTTTGTGGCAACGTATGGGGATAGCATATTTGATATTGTTGACGGAATGTTGATAGGCGCAAGGAAATCAAAGATTGCATAAAAAGAAAGAACAGGGATTCACACCTGTTCCTTCTTGGTTTAGAACTTATAATCAAGCAGTATTTCGAAAATTTTAATCATACAAGCACTTGCCATAAAATTCTGATCAACTTCATAAGTTCCTATGCATTCTTTGGAAGAATTTAATTTTATAAAAGCGTTGCAATCACCGGCACGTAGTGGATTAACCACGCGTTTTCCGTGAACAAAATTATTAGTCGCCACTACAGGGGAATAAGTATGCGGATTCATGAAAAAATCTATGTTGGCAAGTAAAGCCGTAAATGAATCCTTATCTTCCATAAGCATATTTAATGTCTGCAAAAGATATTTCGTTGAAGGATCGTTTTTTAGTTGAGATAAAGTATTTATTGCATCGTCGGAAAGACCAGTGGTTTTCGAGGTAATAGCTATATCCCCGCTCAAAAATTGTGTTTTTACATTGGGATCAATGAGCCAGTCAATAGAGACATGGAAAAAATTTTTATAGGCAAGCAGCAGAGCAGCGTCTATCTTTACGCCTTCGGTGTTGGTTTCCAGTTTTTTTATTTTACTAGAGCTGATATAGTAATGACACTTATCGAAAAGTTCTTTGCTTAATTTGTCTTGAGTAAATAATTCACATTTAGGGTCTTTATCACGTCTTCGTCCCGCCTCCTCTTCGCGTAGTTGTTTAAATCTGTTCTCTGGCATAAAAAACACCTCCAATTTTATTTTTTTGATTTGGAATTAAAAATCGCGTACTAATCAAATTTGAGCTTTTCGAAAAATCCGGTTTTAAAATTTTGCCGGAAAAACGCTCAAAAAAGATGTGTACCTGAAAATTACCGTGAAAAAAATATGCAAATCCCCCCACATCCAGCCGCCCACCATGCCGCCACGCTTGCGGCGGCGGTCACGGAATTTGGGCAGAGTGGAGCGGCGGCGCCTGCGGCTGGCTGGCAAACAAGCGGAGACACTCAGAAGCAACGCGAAAACGCGAAAAACAGAGCGCCGCGCCTGCGTCCGGTCTTTTTAACTCAATTTAACTCAATTTTAACGCGTTAAAATTAGGCACAATATCCATGTAAAAAAATGTTACGCAAACAAAACAGCTGCGCAAGGCTGTATTTAGCAAAATTATAAAACGGGATCACAAAAAATGCAACGACAAAAGACGAGCTGCAAGCGTCTGTATAAAACCGGATCTTTTGCCGGATCTGCGCACGGTATGCATCAGTCTGTTTTTGTGTGGGTTATATAGTCCGCGCGCATAGATCCAGGATAGCTATATACCCCGTTTTTGCATTTTATGCCCTGTATTAAAAAATGGGTGGACTAGCCACCCAAAAAAATAAATTAGTTGTAAATTGCATTGTATGCGCTTATATATTCCGGGCGGCCTGCGCAAAATGAAAATTGATCTCTTTTTGCGTCGTCCGGACTTTTTCCGTAACGCAGCGACGTATAAAATACGTCGATAAGCTCAGTTTTGCAAGCATTAAAACGCTTTAACGCTTGCCAATCATCCAGGCCATAAACCCGGATGCAAAGTGTATAAAAATGGCTGTCGACGTACACGCCACGCATACGGCGGAAAGCGGAAACAACCATTTCAAATTCCGCGATATTTCCAGCGATAATTTCCACAAATTCTGTACCGCAGGAAACCGCGCGCACGCGGTAACTTAAATTATACTTTTTAGCAGTCCTTAAAATACTATTTTTCATCTTTTATTCCCTTTCTTTTCCCCGGTATCCGGGATTATAAAACCGCCGCCCGGTAACGATCCGGGCGCGCATCCTCTGCGGCGGCTGCTTTAATTTATCATCATAATATCTGCTATGATGTTATCTGCATTTGTGGCAATGTAAAAAACAACCCCGCCGCGCACGCCGTTGTCTATATAAGCGGCGGTATCATAACCCGGAAAATCGTTGTTTTCGGTTACAATGACGCATCCGTTTCCGCGCTCTTGATAATCCTCAAAAGCACAAATAACGTTGTCGGCGTCAAATTCGGATCCGACCAGCTCTAGCAAATTTTTTAAAACTTTTCTTTTTGTCATTTCAAAATTCTCCTTTTTGTTTTTATTTTAGATAAAAGCAAGCCGGGGAGTTGAACCCCGGAACGCGCCGCCCGCGCTTACTGTTCTTTTTGTTAGATTTGCTGATAAATAAGGTTGCTTGCATGGTAAAGCGCGCGCGCCTGAGTATCTAGCCACTGCTCTCTGCCGTTTGGCTTGCGCTCACCGTTCCGGGTTCTTCTGAGCTCAGACGGTGAGCAAAGTCTATGGGCAATATCCTGATTATAAATCAAGGAGCAACCGCCCCAGCTATAATCACCCCATGTTTCCGCACCACTTAAAAGGAGCTTTTCCAGATCGCGTCGGCACTCGGGTATATCGTCAGCGTCAAGATTTTCCACGAGTTCCACGGCGTATTCTTTCACGCCCCGTTCCCATGCGCTTCTTGTCTTCGTGCTTTCAATTGCAGCCAATAAATCATTTTTCTTCATTTCTTTTTCCTTTTACCTGTGATATAATACAGATACCTTTCTTTTTTTGATTGGTGCCGCCCGGCTGTCTGTGGTAGGATTCCGGGCGGCTTTTTTGTTTCCTCTTTACAGTTATTATAATAAACCGAAAACAGTTTAAAGTCAATATGTAAAATAAACTTTTTTTAGATTATTTTAAAGATTGACAAAAAAGCAAAAGAAAGTTACTATATATATACTCTATTAAATAGGAGGGAAAGAAATGTTAGTCTACAAAATTAATGTACTGGAAACATTAAAAGAAAGCGGATATAACAGCACAAGGATATTAAAAGAGGGGCTTATAAGTCAATCCGCAATGCAAAAAATACGGAAAAATGAAATGGTCGGAATAAAAACAATAGAAAAGCTGTGTGAGCTGCTAGACATGCAGCCGGGGAACATAATAAAATATGTGGAATAAAATAATTTAAAAAGGTTTAAAAAGCTATTGACATTAAATCTTTTTTGGTTTATGATGACAGTATCAAAAGGAAAGTAAAAAAAGGAGGACGCAAAATGAAAAAAGAGAAATTATGCAGCAGATCGAAAATGTTTTCGATCTATCGGAATTATGGAGTTCTGGGGGCAGAAAAAAGAAACGTGTATACATACTGGGACAATCACCCATTCGGCGATTGCGCTGATGAGATGAACGCAGCGCTTCCTGAGAACAACTGCTTCCAGGTGTACGAAACCGCCGCGGGCGGTTTAGCTGTAGATTCCGCCTGGGGTTGGAACTATAGCATTAACGACGTTTTAGAGGGGGATAAGCGGCCTTGTTTTTACGCTCTTGACAAGGACGGAAACGGACATAGGGTCTATTTGGACGTGATGTAGTCCAGAATTGGAACCGTCGACCGCGAATATGGAATAGCCGGGGAGTAAAACCCCGGCTATTTTTTATTTATCATTAGACAAAATATTTTAACCGTGTTATAGATATACATAACCGGTCTATAAGGATCCGGTATATAATACAAAAGATATTAAATGCATCCAGATAAAACAGTTAAATTTTAATCCTGTAAAGTCTGGATGTATTTTTTATATGGTTTATATAGATTGGAGGTGTACAGATCCATGACGGATAAAATTATATATGCAGATATACAAACTATAAACTCTGTAGAGGATATAGAACCAATAGTAAAAGATATTATTGTACAATACTGCAGTAAATACGGCTTTGATGAGTACAGTATACCTCACACAGTATGGATGGATGTATTAACAGAGATATATCTTGACCTGTTTAAACCATGTAAAAAATTACTTAAAAAAGATAGCTTAATCCATAATGAGTACGATTTAAACAAAGTAGAGTATGTATATAATTATATATATAAGAGGATATGTAATAACCACAGTAAAATAGTATCTATAGGCGGTTTTTGCGAGATGACCGGGATAGATCCGTATACGGTAAGACTGTGGGAGAGTAACAGACTAAGCACGCAGCGCTCTCTTTTGGGACAAAAAATAGATCAGGACGAAGAAAACAGCCTGTTGGGCGCAATGATGGACAACAAAGGGAGCCCGGTGCCGTATCTTGCGCGGCTGAATAAAAAGTTTGAATACAATATGCCCGGCGTAAGGGCAATAGCGCAGGACAAACAGCTGCTATCCGCTGACGATCTGCCTGTTTTAAACGCTCCAAAACAAGCGGAGTTGTCAGATAACTTACTTGTAAACGGTTTACATAATACAGATTAAATTGTGTGTAATTTGACACAATTTAAAAGCCTGTATTTAAGCGGGTTTCAGGGTACCAACTATTCACTAAACATTAATTTAACGCATAGTTGAAACGAATTGTAGAAAATGAGCGGGAAATTGAAACAATTTAGAATTGAGTCAAGATGGGATCCGGTACGCTGAGAGCTGCGAGACCGGGACCTAATGACCAGACGGGGGAGGGGGGTCGCACGGGGCACCAGGCGCCGGCCGACTAAGCCCCCAAAATATCCCCAAAAACAAAAAAGCCCTACTGGCAACACAAATACATACTACACAAACGATGAAGCAATAGCAACAAAAAAATTAAAGACGGAGAAAGGCAGCTACCGGTTGTGCTGCGGCGGTCTGTAAAACCGTTCCCATCGGGGTAAACACTGTAGGTTCAACTCCTACTTCTCCGACGCTGCTGAGAATATCGCTGACTGTCTGACAGTTGGTTTAGTGTTCCGGTAGGCAAAGCAGGTGGCCGTATTATAAACACAGCGAATGGAAGTTATCGGCATCAAATCAGGAACTTTTCGCACTGAGCCTGCAAAATATTGCCCAGATTTCCGGTTATGGCAAACCGGGTGAAACATGTAAAACGTGTTTCTAACAGCAAATAAGATTATGGGTTCAATTCCCATCTGGGCAACTTTTGGATGCTTACAGCAATAAAATGGATATGACTGCTAATCATAAAACCACAAGCATCCTGAAATAGCTTTTAAGTGACCACAACGGCAAAATTAAAATCGTTGATTATGCAAAATCAAAAGGCTGCGATCTTTGGACGTGGCTAATGGAAAGTGGTCATGAATCAAATTTATGGGACTCCTGCAGCAATCATAATGATTAAGAAAATTGTCTGAAAAACAATATGCGAACGGTTCAAATCCGTAAATGTGAGTCCTGGAAAGGTAGGAAAACATGAATTTTGCAGAAGCAATGAGGGGAGACGCAAAACTTACTCGAACAGAAAATGACGCAGTGGCATTGAGTACCACCGGAGATCCCAGATTGGATTTGTTTGGCACAATTGGATCGCTGAGAGAGGCTGATGAGAACAGAATCGAAACACTGTTCGCAGAGGCATACAATCAGGATTCCCTTTTTGCTACAAAGATTGCGTTCTATGCAAGAGATATTCGTGGAGGCCTGGGAGAAAGAAAGACCTTCAGAACGATTATCCGTTACATGGCAGAGAAACATCCAGAAGCACTCAGGCCGAACCTTGATTTGATTGGAGTATTCGGAAGATATGATGACATGTATTCTCTAGTCGGAACTCCGTTAGAGGATGATATGTGGGCTGCCATGAAGAAACAGTTTGAGGAAGATTTGCAAAACCTGAATGCCGGAAATGCAATTTCCATGCTTGCAAAGTGGATTAAGACCGCAGACGCAAGTAGTATTGCCACAAGAAAGCTCGGCATCCTTACGGCACAGAAACTCGGCTATCCGGTCTACAATTTTAAGCGCATTGTGCGCAACATGAGAAAACGGATCGGCGTTGTTGAGAGTTTTATGTCCACCGGAAGATGGAACGAAATCAAATACCCAGAAGTTCCGAGCCGTGCGATGATGATTTACCGCAAGGCATTTACGAAGCATGATGCCGATAGGTTTGGAGAATTTATCAACAAGGCAGAAAATGGGGAGGTGAAGATCAACGCCTCAACGCTGTTCCCATACGATATTGTTGAAAAAATCCTTTATGGAAAAGAAAATAATAAAGTACTTGAAGCCCAGTGGAAAGCATTACCGGATTATGTGGAGAAAGGAACAAACGTTTTAGTCATGGCGGATGTGTCCGGGTCCATGTATGGAAGGCCATTGGCAACAGCAATTGGATTGGCGGTCTATTTTGCAGAGAGAAATGCCGGAGCATATCACAACCTGTTTATGACGTTTTCCGGTGATCCAAAAACGGTATTACTAAGAGGAGAAACGCTCGGGCAAAAGATACGAAACGTAAACGGAGCAAACTGGGGGAATAACACGGACCTGCGGGCTGCGTTTGAAAGAGTCTTAGAAATTGCCGAAAGACATAGCATACCGCAGGAGGAGATGCCAAAAGCGATTGTTGTTATCTCTGACATGGAAATTGATTCCTGCGGAAATAGAGAATGGATTTTTTACGATGAAATGGCAAATAGTTTCCATAAATCTGGGTACGTGATTCCAAATATTATTTTCTGGAATGTTGATAGCAGACACGATACATTTCATGCAGATCATAGTCGCAAAGGAGTGCAGCTTGCCAGTGGGCAGTCTGCCACAGTATTCAAGCAGATTCTGCAGAATCTTGGATATAATCCAGTTGAAGCTATGGAAAACACGATAAACTCTGAAAGATATGACTGCATAAGAGTGGAGGAAGCGAAATAAATGTTTACAGATATCGCGGTTATGTATATTTTATGGGTGATCAGGGCTCCGTCTTATTTAAGACTTATGGTTATCATTTCCGTGTTCCTGAAAGCGATGATATTCTTCACTGGAGCGCTTGCAAAAAAGACGGAGGAATATGACGAAATGGAGGATGGAAGCAATGACATTTAACGAGTACCAAAAAGAAGCAATGAGAACGGCGAGCGATGTGTGCGCGGCTACTTCAGAAAACCTCATTCTCAACGGAGTAATGGGACTGAACGGAGAGGCCGGAGAAGCAATAGACATGGTGAAAAAGGCTACGTTCCATGGACATGACCTCGATTACCTCCATCTTGCAAAGGAACTTGGCGATATTTTATGGTATATTGCGGTTACTGCGCAGGGAATCGGATACGATCTTGAAACAATAATGCAGATGAACGTCGAAAAACTACGCTCCAGGTATCCGGATGGGTTTGAAGCCGAAAAATCCATGCATCGAAAAGATGGTGATATCTAATGGAGATTTGCGGAAAGAAAATCAACGATGAATGCCAGTACTGCGGCAAGGTGCTTGAGTGCGAATTATTTAAAGACGGTCACGGTATCCGAAGAGAACGAATGAGAGTGTCCGAAATGGTGTGCTGCCAGCTGATACATCAGGAGGAAAGAGAACGTGGAAAAACCAATTGACAATGTAAACCACCCAAAACATTATACAAACCGAAAACATGAATGTATTGACGAAATGATTGCGATGTTCGGAAGAGAAGCTGTAATTGCCTTCTGCAAATGTAACGCATGGAAATACCGATACCGTGCTGGAAGTAAGGGGAACTACGAAGAAGATATGGAAAAATCCGATTGGTACATCAACAAAGCGATGCAGCTATTAGGTGAAGAATGAAAGAGAAAGTCTTTACACCGGATCAATACCGGCATTCTTCTTCGGGATTAAATCCCGATACGTTTTCATTCCCATTGTATGTCTACTCCACCTGCTAGCAAGAGCTGACAAAAGGGCGAGTCAAATCGCCCGGCAGGTATTGCTCGAGCATCTTCCCACTATGCTTGAGCGGCGGTATGTTTTGGACTAAGAATCGCATTTCTTACACGGTTCGATTCCGTGATACCGCAGAGGTTTGGTAGCTCCAAACTAGTGTGTTGATGGCGGATATCCACACGAAATAAAAAATGCGGTCAAGAATTACTCCCCGATTACCTTCTCCTCCGTTTGTTTAGGCGCGTAACCTTGACCGAAACGCACAAAGGCACTTAGCTCAGCTGGAAGAGCATCCGTCTTATACGCGGCTTGTCCTGGGTTCGAGCCCCAGAGTGCCCATTAAAAATGAATTCGAAACCGACAGTGTGTAGACGCTGCCGCTAACCTAGAAAAATTATAGGCAGGAGTTTAAAACACTTCTGCTTTTGAAAGTAGAGGTGTTTTTTTGTCTGAAAAATTGCAAAAAGCGCTAGAAAGCTACGAAAACTATATCAGGAATTATGGAATAACACTTGAAGTAATAAACGCTTATTCCGAGGCGGCGAGTATCGCAATCAATTCCGAAAAGAATGTTCCGCTTGGGTTAAAAATTACAAGGCGAGCAAAAGAAATTGCAGAAAAATACATACTTGAAAAGACAAACGGGACTGTGTGGGAGCTGGAAAAATATTCCTTTGAGAACGGAAATCCGTTCGACGTTTTGGAACTGTATTACGGGATATTGCTTCTGGAAGCGCAAAATAAGGTCGTAGACAGTTTTTTCCGGTATATCGAGAAAAATAGATTACCTAAAGATAGGTTCTATATGCCACGAAGGAAACAGCTTAAAAAAATAGGTCTTGTGGATGCGCTGCAGGGAATGATTGATGATGAGTACGATATTTTATGCATAAGTTTGCCACCCGGAACCGGAAAAACGAGTTGCGAAAAATTTTTTGCAGCTGGCTTAATCGGGTGGTATCCGAAAGACTTTAATCTTTTTTATTCCCACAGCGGAGACATCACAAGAATGTTCTATGACGGCGTGCTTGATATTGTAACCAATGCGGACGAGTATACATGGGGGGAAATATTCCCGTCTCTTAGGGTTACAAGAACAGACGCAAAAATGGAACAGTTCAACATCGGGAAATACAAACCATTTCCGTCCATTCAATGCACGTCTGTTGGAAGCAAAAATGCAGGTAAAGTAAGAGCATCGAAGTTTTTACTTGTTGATGACATGATCGGCGGAATTGAAGAAGCGATGAACCCTGTAATACTAGACAAGCTTTGGAGCAAATACTCAGTAGATGCAAGACAAAGAAAAATACAGGATACGGACGGACGTAATTGCAAGGAAATACATATTGCTACAAGGTGGAGCGTGCATGACGTTATAGGACGGTTGCAAAACATGTACGAAGGCAATGACCGCGTAAAGGTAATTGCAGTTCCTGATGTCGATCCGGTAACAGGAGAAAGTAATTTTGATTATGAATTTTCCGGTTTTACAAAAGAGTTTTTCGAAGATCAGCAGCTCTTAATGGATGATGTATCTTACAGATGCTTATACAAACAGGAGCCGATTGAGCGAGAAGGTCTTGTATTTCCTGACGATAAAGTCAGAAGGTATTTGAATCTACCACATGGAGAACCGGAAATTATAACGGCACAGTGCGACACGAAAGGAAAGGGCACAGACTTTTTTGTAATGCCGGTATTGCAAAAATACGGAGAAGATTATTACTGTGTTGACTGCGTTTGTGATAATACAGCGGATTACGAGATACAGTACGAGAATGCTGCAAATATGCTTTTTAACAACAAAGTCCAGGAATGCGAGTTTGAACGTAATGCAGGCGGAGACAGAGTCGCTATGGAAGTGAATAAGCGTGTTGAAGGAATGGGGTGGGTTTGTAATATAACCGATACTCCAACCGAAACCAATAAAGAGGCTAGAATATTCCAATGTTCAAACTGGATCCTGCAGCACATCGTGTTCAAAGACAAAAGCATGTACTCACCGAAAGAACCATACGGAATAATGATGTCGTTACTGGAGAGGTATTCTGTGTCTGGTAAAAAGCAATTGGATGACGTGCCAGATGTATTTTCAAACTTTGCATTAAGAGTAACAAAAGGAGAAAGAGTCGCAAGAGTAGAAGCTGTAAGAAATCCGTTTAGGAGGTATTGATATATGCAAGCAAAAGAATATCTCGGTCAGGTAAGCAGAATTAACAGAATGATAAAAAATAAGGTTTCTGAGATTGCACAGCTGAAAGAGATTGCGATAAATATTTCTGCGATAGATACAGAAGAGAGGGTGCAAACTTCTCCGGACTTTGACAAAATAGGAAAAATGTTTGTCAGAATTGACGAAGAAGAAGATAAACTTAACAGCTTGATATTTGAATATATTGAGTTAAAGAATAAAATTATATCGCAGATTGAAGGAATTAAAGAAGAGACCTTCTATTGCGTATTGTTTTCTAGGTATGTCGAAAACAAAACATTTGAAAAAATAGCAATTGATATGCAATATTCATTCCGCCAGATAACGAGACTACACGGGAAAGCGTTATTGGCATTTGATAAAATGTATGGGGAAGAATATAAAAACATGTCCTAGAATGTCCTAATGTGAAAGTGCTATTATGTAAAATGAAAAGAAACAGTTAAGAGAAGCGTTGCGGATGCAGCGCTTTTTTTATTTCGGAGATTAAGGTTATGCATTCACAGTTTGTTTATTGCCCGAAATGCAAAAGAAGAGTTGCACGATACGACGGAAAATCAAAGATAAATATAATTGTGGAATGCAGGAAATGCAGGCGGCTTGTACTATTTCACGTAGACACCGGAATTACTGAGAATAAGCGTGTCCCAAAAAGAAATACAAGTTCTGGTACAACGATTTGGTAGGTGTTTAAATATGAACAGAATCGGATTTAACGATTTAGTGAACGGGGATTTTGGAAGAAAAATAGCGTACACGGACGCTACAGAAATAAATTCACAAAATGTTGTTGACATAATCGGAAATTGCATCGGATGTTTTTACAAAAACAAGCCTGCCATAAAATATCTCTGGAAGTATTACAAAGGAGATCAGCCGGTTCTTTACAGAACTAAAATATCAAATGAGGATATTATAAATAAAGTCGTAGAGAATCACGCATACGAAATTGTGCAGTTCAAGGTAGGGCAGACATACGGAGAACCGATACAGTTTATAAGCAGAAAAGACGACGAAAAAATAAATAAAGCGGTTGACGACCTGAACGACTTTATGGCAGATGCAAACAAGCAGGAAAAAGACGTAAAAGCGGGCGAGTGGCAGTCTGCAACCGGAACTTCATTCAAAGCGATTCAGCCGAAAAGCGGAGACGTACCATTCCGTATCGTAGCACCTAATCCTTTAAATACTTTTGTGATATACAGCAAAAGCACAGAGGAACCCATGCTTGCTGTTCAGGAATTAAAAGACGAAAATGGAAAATATTACAAGATGGCATTTTCCGATACGATGTCTTTTAAAGTAGTTGACAGCACAGTTGTAGAATCAAAGCTTCACACATACGGAGAAATACCGATTGTCGAATATCCAAACAATCACGAGAGGATATCGGACATAGAACTTGTTGTGTCTATTCTTGATGCGGTAAATACGATGCAGTCAAACCGTATGGACGGCGTTGAGCAGTTTATACAGTCGTTTGTAAAATTCGTAAACTGCGAAATAGACGCGGAACAGTTCGAAAAAATGAAAATGGAACATGCATTTGTAGTGAAGTCCATAAATAAGGATTTTAAGTCGGATGTAGACCTGATTACTCAAGAGCTTAATCAGACGCAATGCCAGGTTGCGAAAGACGACCTGTGGGATAATGCACTTTCCATCTTGGCAATACCAACAAAGCAGAGCAACACTGGCGGCGACACGCAGGGGGCGGTTCAGCTTCGCAACGGCTGGGACTTCTCGAAAACAAGAGCAAAATTAAAAGATCCAATTGTAAAAACAGCAGAAAAGAGATTAGCGGTTGTTGCGTTAAATGTACTCAGGATGGCAGGAATTGACCTGAAACTTTCCGTTAGGGATTTTGATGTGCAAATTAACCACAGCCCACAGGACAACATGTATACGAAGTCGCAGACACTCTACCAGCTGTTACAGTCTGGTATTCATCCACTTGTCGCGATTAAAACAGTCGGACTTTGGGGGGATTCCGAAAAAACATTCCTTTTATCGAAACCATATATTGATAATTTGTGGAAGACGATTTACGACGTAGCGGAAAAAGCCGATACAAAAAGCGTAAATAACGATCCTGGAAAGGAGCCAGAGAATGAAGTATGAAAACAATGTCGTTCAGGACGGCGTTACGTATATGGCTGGTGAAGACGTCCCCGACATGGGAAGCATCATATGCATAAAATTTTCCGGCAATATCAGAAGTTATGAAGGACTGCAAAAGGACGTCGCAAAGCTTCCTACATATGTTGCAACAGGTAGCTCCTGCTTAATGGTTGACACGGGAAGGTTTTATAAGTTCGAAAAAACAACAAAAACTTGGTATGAACTATAGGAGCGATGCCGGAGAATGGAAGCAAACGAAGTATATGCAATACTAAAAAATCTAATAAAGAAGAATTCTGGGGCAACCGACGAACAGATTAAGCAGGCCGTGGAAGAATATCTTATTAAAAATCCCGTATCTGTAGAAACTGATAAGACCTTGTCAAAAAATGGAGTTCCGGCGGATTCAAAAGCCACAGGGGATGCGATAAAGAAAGCAGGAGAAAAGGTAAGCAGCACCATTGACGAAAGAATCATGGACGCATTTTTCGGATCGATGAGAAACGGAAAAGTTTACCAGACGGAGCTGTATTTAACAGAGACAAACCCAACATCGGACGGTGTAAAAACGCTTGCCAACAAAGACAAGGTGTGTGAACCTTCAACTGATACTTTAGAAGGTCGAGACGACTATGAGGGTATCGGTATTTTTAACTGGTACAACTGCAATTACGTCACGGATGACTACGGGCGCAAGATCCCTACAGCAATTGAGGGATGGGGAAACGGATACAAAAACGACAGCACTGTTGACGTAGGAGTTATCGCAATGACTCCGTACTGGTCGGTTATTGAGAAAGATGGGAAGCATATCTGGACGCTATCGGACACGCCAAACGATGACTATGGGCTGATCCCATGGGAAACGGCGAGAAAAGAAGATGGAACTTACGCGTCCTATGTAATCCACAGCAAATACGTAAGCGGTATTGGAGCGGATGGTCTACTGAGATCATTCAAAAACTCAAAACCAGCAAGAAACCAGTGCTACAACAACATGATAGACAACTACCAAAAAAAAGGCAAAGGTTGCTGGGGAGCTGGAAAAGAAAGAAACATGTACGTTATTTTGTACGACGTAATCAAGTACGCTACAAAAAACGAACAGAAAACCTTCAAGGGAACAACGAACTACAATTTCCAGATTACGGCGTCGATAGAAAGAAGCACAAAAGAAACTTACTTCCCGGTTGCAAACAATCAGGCGGCGCAAATCATTGTTGGGGGTTACGTCTCTGTTGGATACGGAGCTAAAAACACAGATAACACGGTAACTAACGACAGGAGATACGCGACGATCCACCAGTATGCTGACGATGTTAAAGTGATGAGGATCGAGGATCTGGACGAAAACAACAAAGCTGTGTATCTGGACGTGGAGGATGGATTTACCACAATCCCCGTTACGTTGAGTGACGACGTAAATGCGCAGATAATTTTAACGTCGATGCACTGGCGGAGCGGCACGACAGACAAAGTAATCGGGAAACACGATGGATCAATGACATCCAACACGGATGGCAAGCATCCGTTTAGGGTAATGGGTCTGGAATGCTCGGTTGGCGGTTATGTCGTATACGCAGACTCGGTTATGATATTTAAAGAGGACTACAGCAAAGATGTATATATTGCGCCGAGAGGGGTTAAACATGTAAAAGACGAAGCGACGATCAAGAGCACCTACAAACCAATCGGCAATATCCCCGGAAACGAGGGAAATGATTTTTGGATTGGCGACATCGGCGTTGATGTGGAAACGTGCTCATGGTTTGCAAAGACCGTCGGAGCAAGCGATTCGCAAGGCTGGGGCGACAGATGCTCCGCTGGTGGCAAAAGCACATCTGGAACCAGAGAGGATCCTGGGCGCGGTTTTCTCGGGCTTGGGTCGGATGCCGGCTCTGTGTTCGTTTCTTGCTGGGCCGGGCTCGGCGGAGCGTACTGGGCGGACTGGCGCTCCCTCGGCTGCGATTAAAATTAGGTCGTCGGGGGGTGAATTTCCAAAGGAAAGAGGGGATCGCCCCTGATACGACCGGAACAATTAAAAGGACTTACGGCGCGCGCGGTAATCTCAGGAATGGGTCGAATGCTGGCTCTGTGTACGTGAATTGCAGGAACAGGCTCGACAGGGCGAACTGGAACTACCTCGGCTGAAATTGTTAATTTACAAACAAAAAATATTTGCGTCGTATTTCGCACTCGTAAAGAGTGTAGCCGAAAGGCTCTTGGGCAGATGCCCGAAATACTTTTTATAGACCTACTAAAACTTTCACAAAGGAAGGAGTAAGGATAGGCAGGGAACGCCTGCTTGTCGGGGTTAGTAGTAAAAACCGAAAGCCCTTATAAAGACAATCGAAAAATGAAAACGTATTGTAAAAAGGTCGATATCACCGATAGAAAGCTGATACAAAGAGCGGTGTATAAGTGTCTCAAGAAGAAATACAAAAGAAACGATGTGCACAGGATGTTTGCAGAGTACACTGGACTTCCGGCAGATTTTATACGGAGAGTGCTGAACGAATTTGGTATAAAGGGACTGAAACCCCTAGTGGAAATGGTAATTGACGGTGTGCGTGAAGAAATTATCCAAAATAACATAAAATTTAAACCGATATGGTACAAGAATAAAATTGACGCGTCCAGTCAAAAGGTGCGGAGAATCGGAATTCAAAACATCAAACAGCAGATATATGACTATATCGCCGTAGAAGCTATGGGAGACATCCTGAAAAGAATTGGAGAATACCAATGCGCGGCGTTGAAAGGAAGAGGCCAATCATACGGGATTAAAGCGATAAAACGCTGGATGCGAAACAAGAATATCAGATACGCAGGACAATGCGACATAAAAAAGTGCTATCCGTCAATAGACAGGAATAAGCTGTTGGAATTTTTGGAGAAACGCATTAAAAACAAGCCACTACTTGGCTTGATAAGGCGCCTGGTAATGACGTTTGACACAGGATTGAGCATTGGATCGTATTTGAGCCAATATCTTTGCAACCTATTTTTATCTCAGGTATATCACACAGTAGCCGAAAAAATGTACCGTGTAAGAAAGAAAAGAAATGGAACGAAGAAGCGGATTAACCTTGTAAAGCACCAGCTGTTCTTCATGGACGATATGCTGATTCTTGGCACGAACGCAAGTGATATCCATAAAGCGATGGATATGATAATACAAAAGGCTAAAGAAATGGGCCTGGAAATCAAAGACAGCTGGTCGGTTTTTACAACAGTTAGCAAGAGCAAAGATGACGGACACTTTATCGACATCATGGGAGTGCGCATATACAGGCAACACACTACGATCAGGCGGCGCGTATTCCTACGCGTTCGTAGGGCGTACAAAAATGCGCTTGCACTTATAAAGCAAAGTAAGAATGTGCCGCTGTGGCTTGCAAGAAAGTGCATGTCATACAAAGGAATCCTAGACAACACAGAAAGCCATAATATAAAAAAGAAATACAATACAAGCAAAATAATACACATTTGCAAAGGAGTGATATCGCGTGAAAGCAAGGTTCGATTCAGAGCAGCCTAGCGTTAGGTGTGTTTCTGATTCCGGCAAAATATATATATTTATTGCCGTAAACGGGAAGTGGACAGAAACCGTGTATGATGAAACGCAAGACCCACAGACAGTGTGGGAATGCGACTACAGAGAAATTGTGACAAGAGAAGGCAGAATAGACCTAGAGAAAGTAAAAGAGAATCCGAGTAAATATCTGGATTGGGTGGATCAGGAAGAACGGAGCGCAGAAGAGAAAATTGCAGAGTTACAAGACCAAAACAAGATGCTAACACAGTGTTTAATGGAAATGTCGGAGATTGTATATGCTTAAATGCTTAGAAAGGATGGTAATTATGATGGCTATGTTATGGGCGCAGGAAATTATGTCTCAGGAGACAATTGAAGAAGCAAAGAAAATGTATCAGAGATGCCCAAGGCTGTTAAAGGAAAAGGTTAAGGCTATTCTGATAAACAGCGGGTTTGAAGAGATTACAGAATAAAGAAAATGGCGGGAATACGATTAAAAAATGACGAATTAAACGTCATTTCATATGATAAGTATTTCGGAGAAATGGACATTTCGGAAGAAGAAAAGGAAAAGCGCAAACAGCTTGCAAAAGAGCTGGAAGATGTTTTTTTTATTATGTTTTATCTTCTTACAGATTCAGACATCGAAAGCGTATACAAATATATTCAGGAAAAGTATTGCGAAATCTGCAGAAAATACATTTCTTCGAAAGAAACGCCAACGTACATTGTTACGTATTCCGCTTATATTACAAAGCAGATCATTGATTCTGTAAAAAAAAATTTTGTTTATAACGCGGATACATGCAGATTGAAATCCATGAATATTGCAGCGAATGAAGCAAACGTAATTGGAAATTACATAAATCAAAAGGACGCAATACGTCATGGGTTTAAGTACAAAGTTTGGAAGACCAAAGAGGACAAAAAAGTCCGACATACACATGTAAAAGTGGACGGAAAAAAGATTGGAATATTCGATTCTTTTAAGGTTGGAAATTCTGAAATGATGTTTCCGAAAGATTATTCACTTGGGGCGCACCCAGAGGAAATAGTAAACTGCCGGTGCGTAGTTAAATATGAAAGAAGTTAAAGCTGCCAATATGGCGGCTTTTCTTTTTTATAAGCAGCTATGCGGTAAATAGCAAATAAAAACTTTGCAGGAACGACCTGCGGAAACAAAAATGTGAGTTATTGGAGGTTATTTTTTATGACAAGAGAACAGGTAATTAAGCTTTTCCCGGATGCGACAGACGATCAGATTACAGCACTTTTAAACCAGAACAATTCCGAGGTAGCAAGAGAAAAGGAGAAAGCTTCTGGCTATAAAGAAAAAGCGAGCAAGGCAGATGAGCTGCAAAAAAAAATCGACGAGCTTGAATCTGGAAATCTTTCCGAGATTGAAAAAGCAAGCAAAGCCTTGGAAGAAGCGAATAAGCAGATTGCTGTTTTACAGAAAAACAATGCAATCAGAGATCAGAGAGAATCTGCTATGACGAATTTTAAAATTACGGCAGAGCAGGCAAAGACGGTAGTGAAAGACGACGGAAGTCTTGATTATTCTGAACTCGGGAAAATTATCTCCGAAAAAGAAACTGCGTCTGCGCAAGCAAAGGAACAGGAAATCGCAAAAAGCGCAGCTGTTCCGAATGGTGGGCCAGCAGGCGGAAATAAAGAAAAAACAGCCGATGTTGAGAATGCAGAACTGATCTCCTTCGGAAATCAGGCGGCATCAGCAGAAGCACAGAATCATTATGTGATTTAAGGAGGTTAAAATGGGCAAACCAATCGAAAGGGATTTCACCCAGAAAAGGGGTATTTTAAAATTTTTCCCATATGAAGGGGCGGCGTGCATCGTTCCGCAGACGATGGCATCAAGTCCGGATGGAAATGGTAATAAGATCGTAAAGGCGGGTACACCATTCCCTAGCAACGACAATAAATGCGTTGGATATCTGCTGGAGGACGTGGATGTAACGATGGGAGATGCTCCCGGCACTTATGTTTATCAGGGATCTATCGACAACAAAAAACTGACTGAAAATGGAGTAACTGTTGAGGCAACAGCAAAGGCTGCAACCCCGAGAGTTACTTTTTTTGATTAAAAAAACAGGAGGAAATTAAGGATGGCATTACCTTTATCCGAAGCATTTACAGCCAGAAGCCTTGGCGTAATGTGGAATAATTACGAAAAAACACTTGGCTCCGCACCGTATCTCGGGAGACAGAAATTCGGCACAAGAAAACAGGATTCTCTGGAGCTGAGATTCATTAAGGGGAAAAGTGGACTTCCTGTATCCTTGAAAGCATCTAACTTTGATGCGCAGGCAGAACTGAGAGATGTTGGCGGGTTCTCCGACATCCAGAACGAAATGCCTTTTTACCGCGAATCCTATATGGTAACAGAAAAAGAAGAGCAGGAGTATGACAATTACAGAAGCGCAGAGAATACCAATCTTGCAAATCAGGTACTCCGTGAGATCAGCAAGAAGCCAATGATGCTTATCGAAGGCGCAATGGTTGTGCCGGAACGACAGATTTGGAATCTGTTGGCACCGTCGGACGGTGTACCGAAAATTCCTGTAACAATCGGGAGTAAGAGTTATACAGTAGAGTATACAAGCGACGGCGGAACAGCACATAAAGCAGATCACTTCGTGGATATTTCCGGCAGTGATACAGATAAATGGTCTGAAGCGGCAACTGCGACACCGTTAGATGACCTGATCGAAGAAAGAAGAACGTTTGCAAAGAAAACCGGTTATTCATTGACACGATTCACGATGAACACGGAAACCTGGGAAATGGTTCTGAAGGCAGAAGATACAAAGAAACAGGTTCTTGGCATTACTGCTTATAACGGTGGAATCAGGCTGCAGCAGGCGCAGGTAACGGAATATCTGCGTGGATACGGAATTGAAATCGAGGTTTACGACAAGCTTTATGTAGACCCTGCAGATGGGAAGACAAAGTATTTTGTACCAACCGGTATTATTTCCGCACAGTCTGGCGGCGTTTACCTGGGAGATTATGTATTCGGAAAGACTCCGGAAGAAAGAAGCGGAAGTATTACAGACGGCAATCTGTCTATCGTAGAAACTGGTATTTCTGTATACACATATGCAACCAATCATCCGATCAATACGCATTGCATAGTGTCAATGATCGGTCTCCCTACCTTTGAAGGAATGGACAGCGTTGTGGTTATGAAAGTCGCTTAGGAGGCTTAAATGATTGCTGAATACACAGTAAAGCGAAACGGAAAATGGTACAAAGCAGGTGAGTTTATTCCGGAAGCGGAAGTGTCTGCCTCTGGAATAAATCCAGAAAAATTCCGGAAAACAAAAACAGAAATAAACATGATGAAAGTCGACGATCTTAGAGCGCTCGCGAAGAAGTATGGAATTGAAAACGCAGATTCCATGACAGGAAGCGCGATAAAGGAACATTTTGTGAAGATTTTCGATTTGTAGGAGGGTTTTATGGCTTACTCAATATTGGAACAGGTAAAAATACGATTAAAGCAATTCCATATTGAAAGCGCAGAAAATTCTGACACAGTCGTGTTCGACAGCAAGGAGGACAACCCACTTCTTGAGCAGCTTATCGATCAGGTAAAACAGGAAATTGTTTCAAGGAAAATGTATCCAGATAGCTATACAGAAGAAAAAATAGAAATGGATATGAAAAAGTACGAAGGAAATATTGTGAATCTGGTTGTTTACGACCGTTCTCAGGCAGGAGAGTCATACATGGCATCTTATTCGGAGAATGGCGTAAGTAGGAGCTGGAAAGACAGAGAGGAGTTGTTTGCTGGTATTTATCCGTTTGTAAAAATCTTGTAATACATAGAAGATTGTGCGTTGCATTATGGCAGCAGGCCGCACACATTGAGAGGTGGAGGGTAGTGTGCGAAATAAACATTATAAGGCGGTAAAAATGACGATAGCAAACATCATAAGCCTTGTTGCACTTTCTTTCTCGATTGTATTTAGCGTTTGTTCTATGATTTTTTCTATTCGTGGGGACAAACGAACAGACACAAAAGATATCGAAAGCAGAGCAAGGGAGAATGCAGAGTTAAATTGCAAACTCGATATCATAAGCAAGAACACGGCAGATATTAAATATGATATCTCAGCCGTAAAAAAAGACGTGCAGGCACACGGCGAAAAAATCGTAGAGCTTGACGCGTCTGTAAAATCGGCGCATCACCGCATAGATGGTATCGAAACACGATTAAATAACAAGGAGGCAACACCATGAGCGAATACGGTATGAAGTGGATGAAGGCGGCTGCAGTGCGAGCTGTTAAAACATGCGCACAGACAGCAGTTGCTACAATCGGAACGGCGGCGGTCATTGGAGACGTAAACTGGGTTATGGTAGCGTCTGCGTCAGTTCTCGCAGGATGCTTATCTATTTTGACAAGTATAGCCGGACTTCCGGAGATTAAAGAAGATGCTTGACATAAATAAACAAAAAATGTTGTATTCGCTTCCGAATGGAAGAGGACCCGTGTACGAATTGGACGAAAACGGGGACGTTAAATACATTGTCATTGATGGCGAACCCGTACCGGTTATTACAGGCGAAACAGAAACCGCATATAAAGAGCCGGTCAAATTTTTTGCGAATATAAGCAACAAGCTAAGCGAAGCGTTGATGAAAGAATTCGGGATAGACCAATCCACAAATTACGTGCAGATTGCGTCTGATAAAGGGAGGCTGCCTCTAACGGTTGGCAGCCTTGTTTGGAAAAAATCTTCTGTGGCGCATAAAAATCTTAGACCAGACCCAAAGTCCGCTGACTATAAAGTTATTGGAGTTGCAGACGAAGGATTGACGGTCGACTTGTTTTTGCTCCAAAAAAACGTTAAGTAGGTTTGACATGGCAAGACATAACATCACAATAGGGCTGTCCCCTAAATCGATTGATATTGCAATAAAAGAGCTCCGAAAATATAAGGAATATTTGCGAAAAAAAACAGATGAACTTGTAAAAGCATTGGCAGAGTCTGGAATACCAGTTATTGACGAAAACATGGGCGCGGCCAACTATACATATGACGAAAATGGGGTCAGAAGCGGTTCTGATACATCCCATTACAGTTATGTGAAAATGGAATCGTTCGGGGACGTCTCCCGTGCAAAACTTGTCGTAGAAGGAAAAGAACTTCTGTTTATCGAATTTGGGGCTGGCGTTTATTACAATGGGTCTGCAGGAGCAAGCCCACACCCTATAGGTCAGGAGTTCGGCTTTCTGATAGGCTCTTATGGCGCAGGACATGGACAGCGAAAAGTCTGGGGGTATTACGATGATGATGGTCAATTGGTGTTAACGCATGGCGTGGAAGCAACTATGCCCGTTTTAAAAGCGAGTCAGGAAATTATCGAAAACTATGTTTCGGTCGCAAGGAAGGTGTTTGGAAATGGATAATAACAACATGTGGGCAATGGATTTTGAAACCACAATATTTACCATGTTTTCATTCTTTCTGAGAAAGCACTTTTCTGAGAAATACCCAGACATGAACATTACACAGGACGAGGAACAAGACGGAAATCCGATTTTCCCTACAATTTTGCTTCGCCAGATGTCAATGTCGGAAACCGGAAAAGACATCGAAGGGACTTCGATCAATGCAATTCGCACAACAATGCAGGTAAATATTACGTACAAAGGGAAAAAGCAGAATTTGAAAGAACTTACTTCTTATTCTGTTTTATTTTTTAAAAAATATGGATTTGAAATATCGAACGTTTTTTACAGTGTTTCAAACGATATAAGAGCTTCCACTTTTCGAGCAAAAAGAATTGTTGGAGCAAGTGACATTTTGAATTAAGAGCTGAAAAGCTCTTATTTTTTTGACAAAAAGGAGGTAACTTATGGAAGCTGGAATTTCCACGCTTGGGATTACATTCGGTTACGGGACAGAGACGACAGCTGGTGAAAAGCCAACAACATTTACTCAGTTGCATCGAATAAATGCAATAGGCGGCATTACAATCGAAAACGAGCAGATTGATGCATCGGCTGTAGAAGACCTTGTATCGAGATACGTCAGAGGACGTGGCGATACAGGCGGTTCCTTCCCTGTGACTGTCAACTTTACATCAGAAACAAAAGAAGAATGGAGCAGCGTTATCACTGCTTACAATGCACTTAACGGCGGAAAACGCATGTGGTTCGAGACCATTATCCCAGGATTTGACGATGCGTTTTTTGTAGTTGCAGAACCGCCGACAGCTATTCCCGCTCCGGAGATTGCTCAGAACGAGCTGCTTACCGTGGAAATGGGATTGATAATTGAAGAGTACAAAGGAATGGAAACAAAGGTTGCATTCGCATAAGAACTTGACGGGGCAAGCGCCCCGTCTTTTTTTGAAAGGTAATAAAAAATGAAAACATTTAAAATTAACAACAAAATTTATTCACCAGTTCCGTTTGATTTCAATTTTATTTGCGATCTGGAAGACATGGGAGTCTCTCTTGAGAGAGCAGGTGAAAAACCTATGTCTATGTTAAGAGCATATTTCGCAAAGTGCACCGGAAGAGGTACGGAGTTCGCCGGAAAAGAAATGGAAGCCCATATGATTAACGGTGGAAGCCTTAAGGATATCATGGACGTTATGGCAGAGGAAATGAAAAAATCTGATTTTTTTCGCAGCCTCAGCCAGAGCCAGGAAACGAACGATCAGGCGGGCTAAATCAAAAATTTCAAAACGGGAAAAAGTACAATTCACAAAGAGAACGTTTTGAAAAAGAGTGGTTCCCAATAGCATACTCTATGGGCGTTTCCTGGAATGATTTTTGGAAAATGAACCCTAGAATTATCAAGGCTATCTCAAACGGGTACAACGAAAAACTAAAACGGCAGGACTACATGTTGTGGCTGAATAATCAGTACACATTGTCTGCTGTTTACACTGCCTTAGACCACTTGCTGAATGGGAAAAAGGCAAAATCGGAATATTTTAAAAGCCCAATAATAGAAGAGACTTTAAAAAGAAAACAACTAAACGAAGATGACTTGCAGAAGCAGCGAGAATTGTTTGTTGCAAAACTTGAAACAATGAAAGCGAACTTCGAAATTGCACACCCTGAAAAGAAACAGAAGTGAAGGTGGTGGTTTAAATGCCGAATGAAATAGATTCCTTGGAAGTATCAATTGAGTCCGACGCAAGCAAAGCAAATTCGGAAGTTGACAGTTTAATATCTAAGCTGCGGGATCTTTCTTCTGTTATTTCTAAAATTCGCGGTGATAAAGCTTTCGAAAGCATGAGAGACGGAGCAGAGGAAATTGCCGGAGAATTTAAAAAAGCCGCAAAACCAGTTGCAGAAGTGAAAACAGATATCAAAAAATTGGTATCTGAAATAAGCAAAAAAAGTATCGACATAAAACCAGAAGTTGACACGTCGAACGCAGAAGCAGAAACAAAAAAATGGCAGAATCAGCTTCGGAGTGCTCAAAATGCGCTGAACAGGATTCTTGCATCCTCAGACCCGGAAAAACAGTCTAAAGGAATTGAAAGATATACAATTCGAATCAACGAAGCGAAAAACGCACTGGAGCAGTTAAAAAACGTTTCCGCGAAACCGGCAGAATCAGATATGGATCATATTGATGCTGCAATCAAGCGCATGTACGAAAGGCAAAAAGCGGAATCGAAACCAAACAAGGAATGGGAAAACGGACGCGTTGAGCCACTCGGATCCATGAAACATGAAGGAGCTCCTATACCCGATTTCCTTAAAAGCAACGACATAAAAGAAGCGGCAGAGGAACTTTCCGATTTCGAAAAAACGTTGGAAAGTGTGCAGGCACTAGAGTTCAAAGGCAGCGGATTTTTCGAAATGGAAAAATGGGTAAGCGATCTGCAAAGTAGGCTTGAACAGCTCCTGAACAAGCAGGAAAAGCTTCAAGATTTGGGGGCAAATGTAGATACGCAAAGGCTGCAAAGCATCGCATACGATATCGAGCAAATATCAAAGACGTTGGATGTATACGAAGGAAAGGTAGAATCCGCAAGGAAAGCAGGGCAGCTTGATATTAAGGTTCCCAAAATTGATGCAGACGTAAAAGATTCAAACATTAAGTCGGTAAGAGAAAAAATAACAAGCGCTCTTTCCGGTGCAAAAATTGTTATTTCCACAGATGGAATGAATGAAATCCAAAAAGAACTTGATAAGGTAAAACGAAAATACGACGACATTGCAAAATCAATGTCCGTAAAATCTTCTATTACTCCATTTTACGGAGCAACTGTTGATTTCAAGAAAAGGCAGGCAGAATTAGCTGCATTACGACAGGAATACCAAGATCTTATCAATAAGCAGAAAGAACTATCACTGTCTGGCGGATTTCAGCTTAATTTTAAAGGGCTTTCTGATGGTGCAAAAACACTTGGCAAAAATATTACTCCTGTTGCTTCTGCGTTGTCCAAGGCTAACAAGCATTTAAGTTCTTTCACTAGAAAAGTTGCATCCACTCTGGCACCGACGAAAAAACTGAAATCTGCGATGGGCGGTCTTGATCTGTCGAGCGCAGGACTTGCAAAAAGCCTATTGCGGACGAGCAAGATGCTGAAATTGATGGTCGTCCGAATGGCGTTGCGTGGAGTTATCGACGGTGTAAAACAGGGAATGGTTGGTCTGTCCCAGTACAGCAACGAGACAAATAAGAGTCTGTCTCTTTTGATGAGCTCATTGAAACAACTAAGCGCATCTTTTGCAGCGGCCGTGTCTCCAATTATAAACGCATTTGCTCCGGCATTGGACTTTATTATCCAGAAAATCATCGCTGTTGTAAATATGATAAATCAGCTTTTTTCTGCGCTGACTGGCAAAAATACGTTTATATACGCAAAGAAGCAGGCAGATGATTTTGCAACAGCTGTCGGCGGGGCGAACAAGAATGCCAAAAAGCTGAATCAGACGCTTCTTGGAATTGATGAATTAAATATAAACAATCCAGACAAAAACAGCGGCGGTAGTTCCGGAAGTGGGATAACTGGAAGCGACTTTGAAGAAAAACCAATTGAAAACAAGTACAAAGACCTGGCGGACAAGATCAAAGATTTCTTTTCAAAATTATTTGCGCCTCTGAAAGAAGCATGGAACCGGGAAGGCCAGTTTGTAATGGACTCTTGGAAGTATGCACTGGATGAGGTAAAAAAGCTTGTGCAAGACATTGGGCGGGACTTCCTGATTATGTGGAATCAGGAAGAGACGATCGCGATGCTTGCGGACATCCTGCATATCATTGGGGATATCGGGCTGGTGGTAGGAAACCTGGCAAAAAACTTCCGCGAAGCGTGGAACGCAAATGATGCAGGACTGCGGACATTGGAAAACATCCGCGATATTTTTGCGGTAATTATTTACAATATCCGGCAGGCTGCAGATGCTACCGTGGAATGGTCGGCAGGTTTGAACTTTAAGCCATTGATGGAGATGATCGCGCAGTATACGCAGTCTCTGATTCCGGTGTTTGATGCGCTGTCCGGCGTGATGTCAGATTTTTATGCACAGGTGCTTTTGCCGCTTGGAAAATGGACAATCGAAAGCGGACTGCCTGAACTGTTGGATATTTTAAAACAGTTCAACGAAAGCATAGACTGGTCAGCAATTCGCCAGGAGCTTTCCGATTTGTGGTTGCATCTGGAGCCGTTCGCAGAAACAGTAGGTCAGGGATTGCTTGACTTTATCCGCGATCTATCCGAGAAAATATCGTCTTTTGCAAACAGTGAAGTTTTTTTGAGCGTACTCGATGAAATAAAGAAGTGGCTGAACAGCGTAAAACCAGAGGGAGTAACAAATGCACTGAAAGATCTGGCAAAAGCCCTTGTTGCGTTCAAGGTTGCAGCTGTCGCAGTTGATATCGCATTAAAAGGGACGATGATTGTACAGACTCTTACAAAAATAGGAGCAGCATTCGAATCATTGCGTCTTTTTGTTCAGAATTTTATTGCGTTCTTTACCGGAATACCATGGCTGGCAATCTTTCAAAGCATGAATCCGGCAATGCAAGCGGAGTTGTTTTTTAGACTGGAAGACAAAATCGCAGGAACATTTCTTGATCCGTTTTCGTGGGATAACGTAATCGGAGACTTGCTACGCGGGATTGGAAATGCACTTGGATTGCTTGCGGACGGAATCATCGAGCTGCTGAGCGAACCGCTCGAAGTGGGCAAGAGAGCGATTGAATCCATTTTTGACATAAGCTGGGTGCAGGAACTATTTGAAAAGTGCCTTGAAAATTTCAGGAGTGCATTCAAAGGAGAAGAGATCGGTAAAAATATAGCCGAAGGATTTTTCAATGGTATTTCTGCTGCTTTTGGGCTTTTACTTGCACCGATTGTCAATATTTTCAGCGATATCGTCGAGGCGGTTTGCGAGCTTTTAGGTATCCATTCTCCGAGTACGGTTTTTGCAGAGATCGGCGAAAATGTTATTGCTGGCTTACTGCTGGGAATCAGCGAGTTTTGGAATACGATAATTGAATTTTTCACAAATTCTTTTGCCGGGCTAATAGCTTTATTTTCAAACAGTTGGCTATCTATTCAGGAAGGTGTAACAAATGTTTGGAATAACATTACGTCATTCTTGACAAAAACGTGGACGAACATTTCTACTACTGCAAGCGCGATTTGGAATGCGATAAAGCTTTTTTTGATTACCACATGGACAAATATAAAAACAACTGCTATCGAAATATGGACAACCATAAAAGATAAGATTGTTGAAATCTGGAATAAGGTAAAAGAAAAAGCGGAAGAAATATGGGATAAAGTAAAAGAAGTAGTAAAGGAAAAATTTGACAAAATCAAAGAAAAATCCGATGAACTGATCGAAAAGTTTCGGAATTTAAAGGAAGAAGTAAAGGAAAAATTCGAGAGTGTAAAAGAAATCATCAACAACACGATCGGATCCGCGATTGACAAGCTTGCAGGATTTATCGATAAGCTGAGGGAAGCTGGTCAAGCTGTCAAGGATTTCCTCGAGAGTGGGTATGAAAAAGTAAGCGGAATAATTGGTAGTATTGGCGGAGCACTCGGAATATCTGCGCACTCTGACGATGCAGCATCCAACCCAGTCGCTTTCAGCATTCCCGCATACGCGGTCGGAGGATTCCCTGAAGATGGATTGTTTTATGCGAATCATAATGAACTTGTTGGCTCGTTTGGAAACGGGAAAACTGCCGTAGCAAATAACGATCAGATAATCGAAGGCATCCGAAGCGGCGTTGAATCTGCTGTAGAAAACGTCCTTGCGCCGTATCTGGAACAGATTGTGCAGAATACGAGAGAAACAGCAGAAAAAGAAAGCAGTATAAGCATTGATGGCAGAGAACTTATAACCGCCATAGATGCGAGAAGCAAAAGGAACGGATATTCGTTCACGTAAGATTAAGGCGGCAAGATTGCCGCCTTTTTGCGAGGTGATTTTATGGCAATGTCCTCATTTTTAAATGTAAACGGATACGACCTTCCGTGCCCAGCAGCCGGATTTTCGTGGACGATATCGACTACGGTAAATGCAGGGCGCAACGTGAACAACGCAGTTGTTGGACAAAGGGTAGGACGCGATCTGTACAAGCTGGAAAATCTTAAGTGGGTTGGGTTGTATCCGGAACAAAGAGCCCTCATTTTGAAAGCCGTGAAAGATTATTTCGTACCCGTAACTTTTGAAGATATGGAGAATCCAGGGAAAACAATAACCGTTACCATGTACCCGGGAGACAGGAAGGGAGTTCCGCTATTCGCGGACAAATTAACACACATGATTACAAGAGACGAAACCCTTTCTTTCAATTTAATTGATTGCGGATGGTAGGTGATTAAATGCAGAACGCAAGCAAAGCTTATAAGCAGTCAATAAAGGGCATAGGACGCAACAGGGAGTACATTAAGGCGACGATAGGCGTCATAAATTCAGAAGCACAGAAAAACGTTGCGTTGGACGACGTTACAGAAGTCACATATTTTTCGAATAAAAGGAAACCATTCGATCATTATACTGTAGACAACGTGTATGCTACCCAGGAGGAAGATTTTACAAAAATCGACGGTAGCATGTACTTCTTGCCAAAAGAAAACTCAGGCTATGAATTTTATAATAACGGAATCGTTTCTTTAAACATTTTGGGCGCGATAAAAATTTCTTTCAAAGGCGCTACCGGGCTCGATATAAAAGGTTTAACGATAAACTTCGGAGAGTACTTCCCGGTAGAGTTTACCGTAGAAAATGACAACATATCTCACCATTACACGAATAACGATAAAGCTTACTGGTCAACAGAAGATTCGTTTGATGGAACATCTTACTTTATCATTACTCCAATAAAAATGATAAATGGAAATGGACGATTAAGAATAGAACAGTTTTTCTGCGGAATCGTAAATGCTTTTGGGAACAATGAAGTTATAAGTTATTCCGGTAAGGAATATGTATCTTCTATCACGGACACAATCCCCAGTAATGATGTGACACTTACGGTAAACAATCGAAGCCAATACTATAACCCAGATAATCCGGAAAGCGCCCTTGCCTACATGGAAGTAGGGCAGGAGATAAAAGTACAATTCGGATATGATGTTGACGGTCTTGGAAACATCGAATGGATCCCAGAGCAGACGACATACCTAAAATCTTGGTCTACGACAGATACAGAGGCAAAGTTCGTTTCTACAGATAGATTTGACTATATGACGGGAACATATCGAAGAGGACTGTACAAGGAAGAAGGGATTAGCCTTTACGATCTTGCTGTTGACGTTCTTAATGACGCTGGCATAACGGACGAACGAGAGTTTTTTATCGACCCGTACCTAAAGAACGTTATTGTAAAGAATCCAGTTCCGGTGTTGAAGCACAGCGAAGCCTTGCAGGTTATAGCAAATGCCGGAAGATGCACTCTCTATGAGGACAGAAACAGCAGGATACATATGCAATCTTCGTTTATCCCTGACATGGTAGCAAGTTCAAAAAACCAGACTGATTACAGCCATGTGGAGAATATATTAAGCCCATCTAAAAAAGATGCTTATGCGATATACAGCAATGATTTTTCTATTGTTGACGGAAGTGTTCTTTTCCTTGATTCAAATGATATAAGCAAAAACACTGGTTATATAAGCAATTCTGTCTCGAACGAATACGGGTTATTTGAGGAAAACCCATCAATCACGATTGAACTGGAAGCTGGGTATGTTGCTTATGGTCTTACAATCCGTTTTCGCAATGTAGCTCCAGAAGAATTTGACATCGAAACATATTATAACGGAGAAGTTGTAGAAAGCAGACATGTGTCAGACGTGCCAAAAAATGATTGGTCAACAAATGAGCAATTCGCACTTTTTGACAGGATGCAGATCACCTTTACCAGATCCTATCCGAACAGCAGAATAACGATTGATAACGTCACGTTTGGAGATATAACAGATTACCACATCGAGAGAAATGACATAACATCATCTGTAACAGCAACGAGGCAAAATAAAATAAAGTCAATCTCAGTTCTAATGACAGAATATCGGAAAACATCAGAGAAAAAAGCATTATTTTCCCAAGAAACAGTGCTGAATGTTACAGATACAACAAGGACGGTATATTTTAATAACGCAAGCTACGGATTTACCGTAGAGGTTGAAAGCGCAGATATCGCAGCAGAAGTGACTGAAAGTGGAAGCTATTATGCGGTCTTGTCATTTGCTGGCGTTAGCAAAGAAGCAACCATTAAATACACTGTATCCGGTTACGAATTTGCAACAGAAGAGATCCCGTACCATGTAAAGCACAATGACACTGGAGAAGAAAAAACATGGAAAAATCCTCTTGTAAGTGACGCGACGCACGCAAAAGCGCTGGAGCGATGGCTCGCCTCGTATTTCCTTGGAGATGTCGACTATAAAATACCGTGGCGCGGAGACCCAAGAACGGACGCAAATGACGTATTTTACCTAGAACTCGCGAATGGAAGCGAAACAGAAATAAGGACATACCAAAACGAGCTTAAATTCAGCGGATCGCTGAGCGGAACTATGAGAGCTAGAAAGGCGGTGATTTAATTGCCTGACGAAATTACAGAGTTGATACCTCCGAAAACGGATTGGTTATCTTCGGACAGGTTTAATATCGAGGACTACAACCGAATCAGGAACAATATTTTGTATATACACGGTATCGCTAATCAGGTCTATCCGTCGTTTGAGCTCGAAAGTATGGGAGAGATCAAAAACTCTTACGAGGGATACTGGACGGCGAATGAATTCAATGCAATCGAGAGCAACGTATCCGCAATCAACGATCATATCTTGTCGAAAGATTACGGAGTTTCTCAGCGATTTTTCCCAAACGGAGCTTTTATAAAATGGGATGAACTAAACAGAATTGAATCTGCAATATCGTCTATGAACGCTATTTTAGCAAGGCAAAAAGGAAGCATACCACGGCTGCAGTTCAGACTTGGAAACTACAAATCCATTAAAATTTAATCATGTGGAGGCACTTATGTATTTAAAGTTTTTAAACAGTAAAAAGGCGATAGAATGCTCTGTTATTACGTGCGGAGACAACGTCGTTACGATTCTGCCAAAAACCAAAATATCGGTAAACACAACTGGATTTGACCTGTATTTAGACAAAGACTGCGAAAAAAACATAGGTGGAGATTATTACCATGGTTTCACTACAGTCTACAGGAACGATTCGGAAACAAAAAAATACAATGGATATCAGCTTTCAAATGACGGGAGTGTTTACGAAAAAGAAAAGCACACAGTTCTGTTTTGTGCCGGCGCAAATGGTCATCTTTCCGGGAACTTGGAAATAAAGGCAGATGACTATAGCAGCCTGATTGTTCCGGAAGCTTCTGGCGAAGAAGGATACAAATTTTCTGGATGGATTCCGGAAATACCAAAAGACGGAGGTATAAAGGAAGATATTACGTTTACTGCTATTTTTTGCGAAAAGCCAACAGTAACTTTCAAATCCTCAGAAAATGGTGGAATTATCGGAAACAGTGTGCAAAAAGTTGACCGTTACGAAGATTTAAAGATTCCCGATGTTTCTCCGATTTCTGGTTACGAGTTTGCCGGGTGGCTTCCTGAAATTCCGGCGTCTGGCGACATAGACACAAACAAAAAGTTCACAGCAAAAATACGAAAAATATTTGTTCCTACAATCAGGTTTACTGTGTCAGATAAAGGTACAATTTCCGGAGATGCGGAGCAGCACGAAACTTCTTATGAAAACATAATTGTTCCCAGCGTGGAAACAGAAGAAAATTACAGGTTTACCGGCTGGGTTCCGGAGGTTCCAAAAAGCGGAAGCATCGAATCTGACGTAACATTTGCAGCAAACATAGAATATGTCCCTACGCTGGATGATGCAAAGGAAGAAAAAATTCTGTCATTAAATTCCGAGCAGCAGTCCACCATTGCAGAAGGGTTTGACATCACTCTTACGAACGGAACTGTAGAACATTTTACGTTGACAGAGCGAGACCAGACAAGCCTTGTCGGATTACAGACGCTTGTTATGTCAGGAGCCGAGTCTATACCGTGGCACACATCGGATCATTCCGAGCACTGCCGCTATTATTCGAACGCGGACATGTCTCTGATTGTGAGCAAGGCATTACAGTTCGTCACATATCACGTTACATATTTTAGAGACCTGAGAATATATGTAAACAGTATGGTAGACAAAGAGAGTGTAAACGCTGCTTATTACGGCATGTACGTACCGGAGGAATATCAATCCGAGGTATTAAAGGACATTTACAAGCAGTCGAACTAAAACGTTGGAGGAATCGAAATGGCAAAAAGAACGCTGGCGACAGATTTTAAGGACGATATACTTGCCGAAAGCATGGATGGGAAGAGAAGATATAGACTTGTTGCGAATGGAGACGGAACGTATTGCCTCGAGGACGCAAGCGTTTACGAACAAACTGGCAGTATCTACGGCGCGAAACAGGTAAACGAAGCAAACGAAGCAATAAACAGCTCCGCGGACGCTACAAAAATAATTGACGACATCGATGCTGTTTTAGCAAACACGGTCGGCGGGTACATGGCAGGAGCCATGGCAGTCAGAGGTCTTGATGGAAAATTAAAAACTGTCGCAAAAACAGGAAGTTACAATGATCTTACGGACAAGCCCAAAATTCCATCAGGCGCAGCAGCAGATTATGCTGTTGCTGATAATGACACAACAAACAGTGCCGCAAGCCTTGTTACGGCAAGAGTTGCATACGAACATGGAATAGAAATTGACGGTCTTTCGGAAACAATCGAAAAAAGATTCCCGGCTGGAAGCGGAATAGAATGGGACGGAACAAACTTTTACGGTACAACCACGGACGGCGTAAAAAAAAAATTGGGTAATCCAGATTTTAAAGCATTAGACTGTGGTTTAGTTTCGTGGAAAGAAAACGAATTTGGGCAATGGCATCATGGGTACCATTTCACAAAAGTGTCTGAAATTCCTGATTTCGGGGCTATGGTACACGGAAAAGATTTTTTTATCGAAGTGTATAACGGAGGAACCGAGCAAGAACATGTTAGTATTGGAATTGGATATGTGCGCCATAACAATTCCGAGCTTGTTATGACTTCCGCAAATGGGTTAAACTCTTTGGCGCTAAAGGTCTACTATGCAGTAAAATAGGAACATTTTAATAACACAAAGGAGTCTTTGCAATGAATCTTCTTAATAAAACTTGCAAAATTTTTACACTATTCTTCTTCGGCGGAATAACGTACAATACTCTCGAGCGTATGGCAAGAGGGCACACACACTGGACGATGTTTATCGTCGGCGGGTTGTGTTTTTGCATGATCGGACTGATAAACGAAGTTATTCCATGGGAAATGGCATTCTGGAAACAGTGTGTCATAGGTGGCTGCATTGTAACTGCGGTGGAGTTTATATCTGGATGCATAATAAACATTTGGCTCGGCTGGCATGTTTGGGATTACTCAAACATGCCTTTTAACATTTTGGGGCAAATATGCCTACCGTTTTCGCTCCTATGGTGCGCTGTATCGGCGGTTGCAATTGTGTGTGATGACTATTTAAGGTACTGGTTTTTTAATGAGGAAAAGCCAGTGTACAAGCTATTTTGAAAGGAATATAAAAGCTATGGTAGAAATTTTAAAGCTGATCGGAATCCTTGGTATAGCGGTGCTTTGCAATATCCTTGGCGGATTATATGTAAACATCGGACTTAATGACGGTCAATTCGATACAAAAAAGCTTCTGTACGGGCTTGCAAAGGCAGCTTGTGTAGCCGCAATGTTTATCGGTCTTGCCTACACGATCGAGCAGATTCCGAGTCTGTCAGACACTCTTGGTATGGAACCAAAAGCCACACTGATTGCTGCTATCGGCGTTTACTCCGGTAAGGTTGTAAAGCACTTGTCCAGCATTTTCGGAAGCGATGCGATTAAAAAAGCAGAGAAAACAACCGAAACAGAAGAGCTGGAAGAATACCAGGATATGTGAGGTGCAATAAAATGAAAGTAGAAGAATTTTTATCTACGGTCGCGTATGAAATTGTAAGCTCCTGCAATGCCGTGAACCTGCTTCCGTCCCCGTCAATCGCGCAGGCAATAATTGAAAGCAAATACGGAACGAGTCAGCTTGCAACGGAAGGCAATGCGCTTTTTGGAATTAAAGCGGACAGCAGGTGGAGTGGTAAAGTTTGCCAGAAGCTTACAAAAGAGTACGTAAATGGCAAATATATCGACGTTATGGCCTCGTTTCGCGCCTATGACAGCTGGAACGATTCCATAAAAGACCACGCGGATTTTCTCGTACGGAATAAGCGCTACGCAAACCTGATTGGTCAGAGGGATTACAAAACGTATTGTAAGCTTATAAAAGCGGACGGATACGCGACATCCGCCACTTACGCGGAAACGCTTACAAACTGTATCGAGGCATACAACCTGACAAAGTATGATTCTACAACCGGATCGGATGTAGCGGAAACACCCACGGTACAAATAAGGAGTTTCAACATCCACGCGGGGCACAATCCATCCGGAATGCCAGCAGCTGGCTCTGTTGGATATTTAATCGAATCAGACGAAAACCGGAATGTTTGCAATGCTCTGATCGGGAAAATTCGGTCTGCAGGGCATACGGTTTACGATTGCACATGCAATAACGGGTCGAGCCAAAAAGATATTTTGCAAAAGATTGTATCGAAGTGCAACGAGCACGCGGTTGATCTTGATATTTCGATACATTTTAACGCTTTGTCCAAAGAGACTGCATCCGACGGCAGGACAAGAGGTGTGGAGGTATGGATCCACCCAAAGAACAAGGGAACAGAAATCGAAAGCTATGCGCAGAAAATATGTAACAGTGTCGCGTCCCTTGGGTTTACAAATCGAGGTGTCAAGTATAGCAACGGTTTATATGTCTTAAAAAATACCAAAGCTCCTGCTATGCTGATTGAATGCTGTTTTGTGGATGATCTGGACGACTACGCACTGTATGACTGTGAAAAGATGGTGCAGGCAATCTACGACGGTTTGGAGATCAAACCCGTGAATGCGACCGGAGAAGCAGGAAAAGATGAACCGGAAACGAAAACCCTGTATTATGTCATTGCCGGGGTATATTCTTCCGAACAAAACGCAACTGCTTTTGCAAGTATGCTCGCAGAAAAGGGATACCTGATGAATACAGAAGGACATCTCATGAAAGGAATAAAGACACAGATCAAGGAAATTTAGGGGCTTATTGCAAGCCCCTTTATTTTTTGCCCGAAAACGCTGTATTCGACACTTTTTACGCTTCTGGCGCGGTATGATACAAACAGCCTTAACAAATGGCATACGAGTTCTGGCGAGAGGGCGGTGTCTTGGCATTGCATCGCCCTACAAAATACTTTACAAAACAGAACACGCGTTCTATAATTATGCTATCGCTACTGAGTGCGGAAGTGATTGGAGGGGATTTGGGTGGACGAAAAAGAAGATTATAGGAAAATGATTATCGAAATGATCAACCGGATTGAGAATCCGTGCTGGCTACGCACAATTTATATATTTGTAAAAACGCTTCTGGAATAATGGAAAAGACCATGTACTCACGTGCTGTACATGGTCTTTCTTTTACTTTTCTCCTGCAATCATATCAATCAATTCTTCAAGATGCGTCCATCCATCATCATCGAGTCTTGCAAGAGCATTTACAAGTCGTCGTCTGAAACTAGAATCATCCATCTTGGAAACATTTCCAAAAAGCCTTGAAATTTCATCGTTCTTGGTAACTGGCTGAAACATTTCCCCAGTTCCTGTTCGGAGCCATTCTTCATTTACGTCAAAAACAGAACATATCAATGCAATAGCTGAATCGCTCGGAATACTTCGCCCCATTTCATAAGTGGCAACAGTATTTCTTTTTACCTTTATTTTATCGGCAAATTCCTGTTGCGTTAAGCCGAGGACTGTTCTAATTTCTTTTATTCGCTCGTTCATCATCACACCTCCTTTCTATATTTGCATCATATCATACTTTGTTGAAAAAATCAACAAAAACTATTGACATAAGTTTTACGCTGACATATAATTGTTTTACAGTCAACAAAGGGAGGTGGAAACAGAGTGGTTTTGAAAGTTGATTTTGATACTCAGACAGTATCAGCAAGAGATCTGCATGAACAGCTGAAAATCGGAACACGCTTCAATGACTGGTTTCCGAGGATGACAGAATACGGATTTTCAGAGGGAAATGACTTTTACTCAAAAATGAGTAAAACATCAGAATCCGGCGGAAGACCTCAGACAGACTATGAAATCAGCGTGGACATGGCAAAACAGATTTGCATGATTCAGCGGACACCGGAAGGAAAAGAAATCCGACAGTATCTCATTGATCTGGAAAAAGCATGGAACACACCGGAACAGGTCATGGCGAGGGCACTGAAAATAGCTGATCGGCGGATTGAAGAATTGAAAAACAGTAATCTTCTTCTGGAACAGAAAATCGAAGCTGACAAGCCGAAGACAATTTTTGCTGATGCGGTGTCAGCCAGCCATACTTCCATTCTCATCGGAGACTTGGCAAAGATGATCTGCCAGAACGGATACCAGATCGGACAGAAACGATTGTTCCAGTGGATGAGAGACAACGGCTATCTGATGAAGAGCGGAGCAAGCTGCAATATGCCGACTCAGAGATATGTTGAACAGGGACTGTTCGAAATCAAAGAAAGCAACGTCCAGAATCCAGATGGTTCGGTGCGGATTACACGCACAACAAAGATTACAGGAAAAGGGCAATTGTACTTTGTGAATAAATTTTTAGGAAAGGAGAAAGCAAGATGAGCGAGAAAGAAAAACAGATTGTTGAAAAACTGAAAGACGCAATTCCTAAAATGTCAGAATTTGACAAGGGGTATATCCTTGGAAAAGTTGAGAGCATGGCAGATTGCAGTAGAAGAGACATGGAGTGTGGAGAGGCAGAGGACAAGGAAAGTGATTGGAGGTGATCTAGGTGAATGAAAAAGAAGTTTACAGGGAACGCATTATTGAGATGGTAAAGAAAGCGGAAAATAACGACATGCTGAAATTCCTGTATATTGTAATTTCTGATTTGGAAGGAATAGCAGATAGTAAAAGGGAGTGATGATAAACATGGATTGCGAAAATAAGCCGAAGTTTCGGTTTCCCACAATTTTCAGAAAGAAGCATAAGAGCTCCGAAATCGACACAAGCATTGAAGGATTCAGATATGTCGGAATCAATCTGACAAAAGAACAATACCAGGATCTTGTTGCGCTTAATATATCGTTAATAAGCGGCGAGAGAGATTATATCCCTGTTTTTAACATGATGATTCTGCTGAAAATTTTAGGATTACTTCCACCCGAAATGATATGTGATGTAGGCGAGAGCAATACCAGCAATGATAGTGGCGATGATTTCCGCAATGAATTTCAGAGAAAGTTTGGAAAATGCAGAGAGTGATTTCTTGGCTTTTGACCTTCTGGTCAAATCGTCATAGGCACTTAAACCTAAAGAAGTTACTTCAATGTCTCCAAGAGTTGAGGATATATAACCATTTGTATTCAATTTTTTAATAAAATTTGACAAGGTAATACCGTCAATTTCTAGCCTGTTCATCACATCTGTATGATAGGCAAGACCGTTTGGTTTTCTGCATTCTACAATAGCTTTTAAAACATCATCTGATGTAATCATATTTACACCTCACTAAGCATGTTTATTGTTTCAATAACATGCTTTTTCTTTTCGTCTGAAAGTTCAAAATATTTTCTCAATGCTTTAGCCATCTCTGGGTCTTGAACCAATTTTCCTACTAACTTTGCGGTTTCTGCCGACAAGTCTACCTTTGGTTCTTCCCCGGTCAGAAGATAGTCTACGGAGACATTAAAATACTCCTCTAATTTTTTTAAGGTTTTAATGTTTGGCATGCTTTTACTCCATTTAGAAACCGAGCCATTTGATATTCCCAAAGTGTTTTCTAGCGTTTTGTGAGTAACTCCTTTTTCTTTCATCAAAATTGCTAATCTTTCATAAAAGTCCATTTGATGTCCTTTCTTCTGCATACAGAAAATTTTCTGCAAAATAGGATTGACAAATAGAAACTTTTCGGTATAATAAAGACATGGTTACAGAAAAGTTTCGGTAAGCAAACGCATAAAGCGGAACGTATTCAGTTGTGTTGTGGTAAACATATTTTAGAATACTTTCTAATAGATGTCAATTCATTTACCGAAATTTTTCCGACTAAATTCATAAATGAAAGGAGCGAATAATTTGATTTATACAAAAATCAAAGAAATTTGTGAAGCAAAAGGCATCAGTGTTGCTTCGGTTGAAAGAGAAGCTGGATTAAAAAATGGCACGATTAGCAAGTGGAATGATAATACCCCACTTTCAACTAATTTGTATGCCGTGGCAAAAGTGCTGAAAGTGAACATCGAAGAGTTGTTGAAAGAGCGGTGGTGATTTGGATGAGTTCATTAGTACATATTGGAAATTCGGATATTTCCGTAAAAGAGTACAACGGTCAGCGAGTAGTTACATTTAAAGACATCGACATGGTACATGGCAGACCAGAAGGAACGGCGAGCAGGAATTTTAGAACTAACAAAGAAAGGTTCATCAATGGCGAAGATTTCTTTAAAGTAAGCTCCGACGAAATTCGTCGCACCAACATTTTTGAAATCCCGGACAAGGCAACTGCTGATTATGCACTTATCACAGAGCAAGGATATCTGATGCTGGTAAAGTCTTTCACGGACGATCTGGCATGGGACGTTCAGAGACAGTTGGTGAATGGATATTTCAAGACAAGAGAAAAAGTGAACAAAGCATTATCACCGGAGCTTCAGATGTTACAGGGGCTGCTGTCACAGATGGTTGAAAAAGAGCTTGCTGATAAGGAACGTGACCGGCAGATTGCCATTGCCCAGGAAACCGCTGACAAGGCAGTTGCAACAACGGAGAGCATTAAAGAAGCTGTGAAACCAGTATTCGATAACTGGCGGTCGGAAATCAATCTGAAATTTAATCGAATCCAGAAAAATGCTGGAGCAGAGTTCAGAATGCTCCGGTCAGAAATGTATCTGGAACTGGAACGGAGAGCCGGATGCGATCTGAATACCAGATTGAGAAACAAGCGTAATCGCATGGTGGAAGATGGATGCACAAAGACAAAAGTCAGCGCACTGAACAAAATGGATGTCATTGAAGATGATAAAAAGTTGCGTGAAATTTTCTCAAAAATCGTGACTGAATATGAAATCAGATATTGTGCGTAAATTGTATCGGAAAGGAGATGAAGATGTGAACATAGAAAACGAAATTCACAAAACTTGTGAAGAAGTAGCGGAAAATTGTAAAAAGGCAAACACCATGTCGAACATAGCGATTGCCTGTGGGATTCTTTCGATATTGGTCAATTTAGTAGCTGGATTAGATAAGATAGAATCTTTTGCCCGTTATGTACAATCGTGTCTACATTGATAACGAGAGAGAATCAATGATGAAACTGATACTTCAAAAGCAACCGGAATTACTGTTTCTGAATTGGTTAGTAACTGAGGCAGGAAAAGCCGAAAAATCCATTAAAAAGATAGTCGCTAAATTGAATTGGAAAGGAGAATTTAATTGCAAAAAATCGAGATTCGTCAAGTAGATGGCGAACATGGGATTTTTACAGAAGTCCTGATTGACGGCCATAAAATTGACGGTGTGAGAAGGTTTACGCTGAATCAGGGAGTTGGTGATGGTATTCCTACCCTGACACTTGACTTGAATGCCCTTAATCTTGCAACTGACATGAGGATGGTACGGATTATGCAGGAAGGGCTAGGCGAGATTGAAAGTATCAAATTCAAAAACTGAATAGGCTCATATTTCAGAGAGACTATGGAAAGCAGGTGAGGAAATGCAGGAACATATCAAAAAACTTTCAGATTATATTATGGAAGATATTGCAGCAGTAAGAAACCGTGAACAAAAGCCAGATGAAAGACTTGGCATTGAAGTAATGGCATTGTATGCGCTGTGTAATGCCGATAGGGCATTGAAAGTAAGTGCCAATCTTAACGACTGACACTTACATAGGATGAATTAGATTTTCGTCCAATAGGTACAGCCACAAACGGGGCAAAAGATAGAGAGATTATGCCATGAAAGAATCCACATGAAAATGAATAGAAAGGAGAATAGATAATGCAGAATCAGAGATACAGCGTTGTAGATTCAAACGGCAAGGTTGCTTTGGTAAAAAAGGCTG
>OHAS01000257.1_pt1 | contig 44337 bp, 43 predicted proteins | sample 1577131 | NCBI WGS metagenome assembly OHAS01 (sample SAMEA3541566, study PRJEB24748) | human gut metagenome | biome: human gut; feature: human-associated habitat; material: faeces | place: China | collected 2012 | reverse complement strand
GTGAAAAAGTCTTCACCATGTCTGATACTTACTATGATACAAAAGTTGTCATTGCGACTAAAAAAGCTGACAAAATCACGAAGTACAGCCAATTAAAAGGGAAGACAGTCGGTGTTAAAAACGGAACTGCAGCCCAACGCTTCCTCGATAAAAACAAGGACAAGTACGGCTACAAGATCAAGACTTTTGATACCGGTGATCTCATGTATAACAGTTTATCAGCTGGTGCAGTCGATGCGGTGATGGATGACCAACCTGTTATTCAATACGCCATCCAAAAGGGTCAGGACCTAGCTATCAATATGGACGGGGAAGCAGTCGGTGGCTTTGCCTTTGGTGTTAAAAAAGGTGGAAATCATGAAAAGTTGATCACTGAATTTAACAAGGCCCTCGCTCAAATGAAAGCTGATGGAACACTTGATGAGATCATCAAGAAATGGACAGGTGAAAGTCAATCATCAAGTAACAGTGCTGTTCCAGAAACAACTACTCCTGCTGGTCAAAAAGCAACTCCTAAAAAATCAAAATATGTAATTTCAAGTGACTCATCTTTTGCACCATTTGTCTTCCAAAATGGAAAAAACAAATACACAGGGATCGATATGGACTTGATCAAGGCTATTGCCAAAGACCAAGGATTTACCATCGAGATTAATAATCCTGGATTTGACGCAGCGGTAAGTGATGTCCAATCCGGCCATGCGCAAGGAATGATCGCAGGGATGACCGTAACAGATGCTCGGAAAGAAACATTTGATTTTTCTGAACCATACTACACAGCCAATTCTATTCTAGCCGTTCAAGAAAGCAGCAAGATTGATTCATATGATGACCTAAAAGGGAAGACAGTCGGTGTTAAAAACGGTACTTCCTCACAAAACTTCCTTGAAGAAAACCAAAAGAAATATGGCTACAAAATCAAAACCTTCTCTGACGGAGCTTCCATGTACGACAGTTTGAATTCTGGTTCTGTCGCAGCGATCATGGATGACGAACCTGTTATCAAATACGCTATTAAACAAGGACGTAAATTCAAAACACCTATCGAAGGAACTCCAAGTGGTCAACTAGCATTTGCCGTTAAGAAGGGTGAAAATCCTGAATTGATCGAAATGTTCAATAACGGTCTTGCAAACTTGAAGAAAAGCGGTCAATACCAAAAGATTCTCGATAAATACCTTAAAGCAGATAGCAAATCAAGTACTTCAAGTACAACAGCAGATGAAACAACGATCTGGGGCTTGCTCCAAAATAACTACAAACAATTGTTAAGTGGTTTGGGTGTCACTCTTGCCCTTGCCCTTCTCTCTTTCGCCATTGCTATGGTGATCGGTGTTATCTTTGGGATGTTTAGTGTTAGCCCTTATAAGTGGCTCCGCTGGACAGCTGAAATCTTTGTCGATGTCATTCGTGGGATCCCACTCATGATCCTCGCCGCCTTCATCTTCTGGGGAATTCCAAACTTGATTGAATCGATCACAGGTCACCAATCCCCAATCAACGACTTTGTCGCAGGTACCATTGCCCTCTCTCTCAATGCTGCTGCTTATATCGCAGAAATTGTCCGTGGGGGGATCCAAGCTGTACCGATTGGACAGATGGAAGCCAGCCGAAGCCTTGGGATCTCTTATGGAAAGACCATGCGCAAGATCATCTTGCCACAAGCAACCAAACTCATGCTTCCAAACTTTGTTAACCAATTCGTCATTGCCCTAAAAGATACAACTATTGTGTCTGCAATCGGATTGGTAGAACTCTTCCAAACTGGTAAGATCATCATCGCTCGAAACTACCAAAGTTTCAAGATGTATGCGATCCTTGCCGTCTTCTACCTCGTGATTATCACCTTGCTAACACGATTTGCAAAAAAATTAGAAAAGAAGGTTAACTAATGGCTAAATTAAAAATTGATGTCCATGACCTCCACAAATACTATGGTGAAAATGAGGTCTTAAAAGGAATCTCAACAAAATTCTACGAAGGGGATGTGGTCTGCATTATCGGACCGTCCGGCTCTGGTAAATCGACCTTCCTTCGTAGTCTCAATCTCCTCGAAGAAGTTACAAAAGGTCAAATTACAGTTAATGGATATGATCTAACCGATCCAAAAACCAATGTTGATTTGGTCCGTGAAAATATCGGGATGGTTTTCCAACACTTCAACCTCTTCCCTCACATGAGCGTCCTTGAAAACATCATGTTTGCGCCAGTAGAGCACAAACTGATGACCCGTGAAGAAGCTCAAAAAGTCGGTATGGAATTGTTGGAAAAAGTTGGACTCGCAGATAAAGCCGATGCCAATCCAAACAGCCTTTCCGGTGGTCAAAAACAACGTGTGGCTATCGCACGTGGACTTGCCATGAATCCAGATATTATGCTCTTTGACGAACCTACTTCTGCCCTTGACCCTGAGATGGTTGGAGATGTATTGAACGTTATGAAAGAGTTAGCAGAGCAAGGCATGACCATGATCATCGTTACCCACGAGATGGGATTTGCCCGCCAAGTAGCCAATCGCGTCATCTTCACGGCTGATGGTGAATTCCTCGAAGACGGCAAACCAGATCAAATCTTCGACAACCCACAACACCCACGTTTGAAAGAATTCTTGGATAAGGTTCTAAACGTTTAAAATGATAAAATAACGAGTGGTTTCTGAAGCATCTAGCAATTTTGCTAGATGTTTTTTTAGACCAAAAAAAGCATTTTCAAACCTGAAAATGCTTTTCATTTTAACTAATCTGTTGCTGAGCTGTCTGCATCTTGTAGTACACACCTTGCGCTTCCATTAGCTCTTCATGAGTGCCATGCTCAACAATATCGCCATCCACCATGACAAGGATCATATCGGCATTTTGAATGGTCGACAAGCGGTGAGCAATGATAAAGCTGGTCCGTCCTTTCATGAGTTGATTAAAGGCATCTTGAATCAAGACCTCAGTCCGAGTATCGATGGAGGATGTCGCCTCATCCAGGATCAAAATCTTAGGAACTGAAAGGAAAACCCGCGCAATCGTTAAAAGTTGGCGTTGTCCTTGAGACAAAGAATCTCCAGCATCTGAAAGATAGGTATCGTACCCTTGTGGCAACTGTCGAATGAAGAAATCTGCATTGGCCGCTTTGGCTGCTTCTATGACTTCTTCTCTAGTTGCATCTGGCCGAGAAAAGGCAATATTCTCATGAATGGTCCCAACCTTGAGCCAGGTTTCTTGCAGAACCATACCAAACTGTTGGCGGTAAGAAGCACGGGTGTAGTCCGTAATTGGCACCCCATCAATCGTGATCTCTCCAGAATTAACAGGGTAGAAACGCATGAGCAGATTAATTAAGGTCGACTTTCCTGCTCCTGTAGGCCCTACAATGGCCACTTTACTGGCAGCTGGAACCTGAATGGTTAGATCTTTGATCAAGGTCCGACCCAAATCATATCCAAATGTGACGTGTTCAAAACCAATCGCACCTTTAACATCCTGACTTTCCAGGACCCGTTGCCCCGTCTCTTCGACCTCAGCTTGATCCAAGACGCTGTACAAGCGCTCTGCGCAGGCAAGGGCACTTTGGAGTTCTGACAAGACAGAGGAGATATCATTAAAGGGCTTGGTGTATTGGTTGACATAATTGAGGAAGGTCACCAATTGACCGACAGTAAAGTGAGATCCCGAAATAATGCGTACAGCACCAAATCCAGCCACTACTGCATAAATCAAGGCATTCACAAAGCGAGTGGCAGGGTTGACAGTTGAGGAATAAAAGACGGCGGATTGGGAATAATTGGCATAGCTTTCATTAGTCCCTTTAAAAGCCGTACGGAATTGATCCTGAGCATTAAAGGACTGGATCAAACTTTCCTGGGTCAAAGACTCTTCGATCAACTGGGTTTGAAGACCACGCGCCTTGGTCTGCTTTTGGAAAAGCATATAAGAACGCTTGGCAATAAAACGAGCAATCAACAGGGATAAAGGAGTCAAGACCAGAACCGCCACCATCATAAAGAAATCCAATTCTGCCATGGTCACGATAGTGACAAGAATGGTTAAGAGGCCAACAAAGAACTGGTTAAAGACCATCAGAAGACCACTGTTGAGTTGCTCTACATCGGTCGTGAGGCGACTGACGAAGTCCCCGCTTCCTTGTTTATCTAGATAAGACAATGGTAATCGGTGTACTTTTTCCATCACTTCTGCTCTTAGGCTTTGGCTAAAACGATAGACCAATTGATTGTAGACAAGAGGATTGATCCATTGGATCAAGGTATTGGCCACAATGACCAGAACCATTTGGATCAAAACAGGCCATAAGACTGTCATCCCTTGAGGATTGATGACTAAATCAACCGCATGTCCGATCAGGATCGGTAGCCAAACTGTTAAGGCTACTTGAGCGATGGTTCCAAGACTAGCTAGAATCAGGAGCCCGGGATGGTGAGCAAAATCTCTAAACAGACGTTTTACATAACTAGAACGTTTTTGACTCATACTTCCTCCCTCCCGTGTTGTGAATAATGAATTTCTTGATAAATCTCATTGGTAGACAAAAGGAAATCATGATTTCCCAGTCCTACTTGATGTCCCTTGTTCAAGACCAAAATCTGATCAGCAGACTTGAGACTATTGGTTCGTTGTGATACTAAGATCAAACTCGTATCACTCAATTCTTCTTTAATCGATTTTAAGAGACGAGCTTCCGTCAAATAATCCAAGGCAGAAGTTGAATCATCCAAAATCAAGAAAGGAGCCTTCTTCAAAAGGGCACGCGCAATGGTCAACCGTTGACGTTGGCCACCTGAGAAATTTCGACCAAAGGCTTCCACTGGCTCATCGAGTTGTCCTTCTTTTTCACGGACAAAATCAGCCGCCTGAGCCGTTTCTAGTGCCCACCACAAATCTTCATCCGATAGATTTTCTTCCATTCCAAGTAAGAGATTCGAGCGGATGGTTCCTCTAAAGAGCTCTGCCTTCTGTGGGACAACAGCTACCCACTCCCGCCACTCCTTAAGAGTTTTAGGAGAGTGACCTTGATGAAAGAGGGCTAATTTTCCCTGACTAACGGCATACAAGTGACTCAATAGCTGAACCAGGGTGGATTTCCCAGATCCTGTACCACCGATAATTCCCAACATCTGTCCATGATCCAGATCAAAGGAAATATCTTCTAGAGCTGGGCTTGAAGCCGTTGGATAAGTGAACGAAACTTTCTGGGCGCTGATCGCTTCTTGCTCTGTTGCAGTTTCTACTGGCAAAGCTTCAAGGAGGTTTTCTTCCTTCAAATCAAAAATCTCTTGGACACGCTTGGCAGAAATATAGCTGACATTTAAAGACGTGACCAGCATCGCCAGTTTGATCAATTCTGTTAAAATTTGTAATAAATAATTGACCAAAGCGACCAACATCCCTTGGGTTAAAAGACCAGTAGAGATATTCAATTGTCCTTGCCAAATGACACAAACCAAGGTCGTATTGACCACAAGGAAGGTCAAGGGACTCACCAAACTAGACCAGATACCAGCGCGAATTTGCCAGATCTTGTAGTCCTGATTGACCTCTCTAAAGTCCTCTAATTCACTAGACTGTTGTCCAAAGGCCCGAATCACCCGCATCCCTTGAAATTGCTGACGCGTCACTGTGACCATTCGGTCTGTGATTTTCCGGATCTTGGCAAAAAGAGGATTGACAATCCGAGACATGATCACAATAATCAAGGTTAAAATCGCCACCATCCCCAAGAACCAAAGGGTTAGTTTAGGACTGATGGTGAAAGCCATGATGATAGAACCAAAGACAATAATCGGTGCTCTCAAAAAGAGGCGCAAGAATTGGTTGATCCCAACCTGAATTTGATAGGTATCAGAAGTGAGACGGGTTACCAAACTAGAAGTCCCGATCCTATCGCGCTTGTCCTTTGGAAGTGATAAGATCTTCTCATACAAATCCTTGGTCATCTCGCGGGTAAAGCCGACAGCTGCTTTAGAAGAAAAATACTGGGCCGTAATAGCTACGACGACACCAAAGCTCGCAAATAAAAACAAAACACCGACCGTCATCACAACTGCGCTCGTTTCCTTTTTTGGAATGACCTGATCGACTAAGTGGGCGATGATTAAGGGGACACACAATTCAAAAATAGCTTCTAAGAGTTTAAAAACGGGCCCTAGAAAAGTTTCCCATAGATAGCCCTTAAAATACTTCAATAATGATTTCATACGACTCGATTCTTTTTTTAATGGATATACATATTTTACCACAAATTCTTAAGATGAAAAAACTCTCCCTGCCAAGCAGAGAGTATGAGAACGTAGACAAACTGCTCTTTTATACAAATTTATTAACTTCTATAAAGATAAAATAATTTTATTTGTTAGAGCTATTCAATCATCTACTGAAACTTTCCGCTGTGAGAAAAGTGCTAGAAACACTATTGTTTCTAGCACTCGGAATTATTGAGACCTTAGGCTCAATAATTAGTCATGGAACTTCATAGAAGTTCGCTGACGTCCGTCCTCGCCTAAGGAAAGTTTCTAAGATGACTTTGTCTTCAATCTTACTATTCCTACATAGCATAGAAGGATTGTTCAGTTTTTCTGCTATTTAAATCTTGTTAGACTCAAGAACCCTATAAGTTTTATTCAGTCTTTGTCACCTCGCTTAAGGTCTTGCCCATTTTCCACAATCCAATCATTAAGAGAGGGAAAGAGAATAGCGTTACAAGGCCTAGTACGATAAAGACTGCTACAAATCCACAAGTATCGATCAACCAACCAGTCAGTGGGAAAATGACAATCATAGATAGACTAAACATCATGGAATTGATACTCAGCATGGTTGCTCGCACACTGGAAGGTAGATAAGCTTGTAAATCATTGTAGTAGATGGGTTGGTAAACGGCATAAAGGGCATTGGTCAAGAGATAGACACTCAGATAGGCAAATGGAGTCTTGAATGTTACCAAAAGCAAGACCAAACCTGTCAGTGCAACTAGAATCGGAAATACTTGATTACTATTCCATTTTTTCCCGATTTGACTGGCTAGATAAACCGCTAGGAGATTGAATCCACTACCAATCAACATGATAAGCGAAACTTGCCAACTAGTTAAGTCACTAATTTTCTGTTGGTAGTAAAAATAAAACATACACATGATGGTCCCTACCAACTGATAGGTGAGCATCCAGTAAAACAAGACTGGTTTGTCCTGCCATTCTTGTTTCACTACCTCCAATATCCGCTTTAAGGTCAAATGATTTCTTTCATCACTCTTGCTCTCTGGCTCATTCATGAGAAAGATCAAAAGAATGGAAAGCAAGGAAAGCCCAATAGCAATATAATAGGTCCAAGCCAATGCTCCGTGAATAAAGAAGCCTGCCACCACTGTACCTAAAGTTCGGGTGACTTCGGCCACCCCAGACAAAAAACTAGAAATCTGAAGATAACGGTCCTTTTGACCCGCTTCCACAGCTGAATCAAATAAGAAAGCTGTACTGGTCCCCGAGTCAAAATTATAAGACCAAGCATTGACCATCATAGCAATGGCATAGATCCAAAAATTCCCCTGACCAAATAAAATCAAGATAGAAGATCCAATACTGGACAAGCGAGCCAAATAGAGATTGGTCTTGTAGCTAAAGCGATCGGCTAACATACCAGATGGGATCTCACACAAGAGACTCGTCCCATGAAAGATACTCTCTAATAGACCAATCTGAAGCAAAGAAAGACCATTTTGAATAAAAAAGAGAATCCAAAAACTGGTAATTCCAAAATAAGAAGTAAATTCCAAACCTGCTAGGAGTGAAATATTGCGTTTGTAAGTTCTTTTAAACATTGTTTTTCCTCTTTCAATAGATTATATAAGTGTTTCTAAAAGACTTACTTAGATTTGCCTACATCTTCTCCACCTCCTTCATTTTTCTTGATTCATTTCTTGACGCAGCTGGGCCACTTGATTAGACAAGGACACCAACAATTCGGTTTGCAACTTTTGAATTTCCAATAAATCCGTCTGGTCTTGCTGCACCATATGATCAATCTTCGTGTGAAGCAAGCGAATTTCTCGTTCAGACTCCATATTGACGTTAAAGTCATTTCGAGCTTGCAGGCGATCGTAATCTGCCGCCCGGTTTTGGCTCATCATGATCAAAGGAGCTTGAATCGCGGCAATCGTAGAAAGTGCTAGATTGAGCAAGATGAAAGGGTAAGGGTCAAAATTCCAGCCAAAGGGATGCAAGACATTAATCAACATCCAGATAGCCATCATCAGGATAAAACTAATGATAAAAGTCCATGACCCACCAAAGCGTGCGACCGAATCCGCTACCCTCTGACCGAAGGTATAGCTGGCTGTCAAGCGGTCTTCAACGTTAAAGGGGCGCTCGCTTTCGGGCATGACACCTGTCACCTGCTGTTTAATGGCTTCGTTTTTATCATTGGCACGCTCAATAATCTGACCTAGATAATCCATACAATATTGGCTCAAATTTTTATACGTGATAAAATCATCCATTTGACTTTCAGGATAGGAAGTCTTGAGCATCTGTTGAATGCTATGGTCTAGATCTGCGATCAAAGCCCCCTGACCATCCTCGTATTCTTTCCCATCGATGATGTCTATTTTCAGCATTGAGTTTCCTTTCATAGTTTTTAGGAGCAGATATAAAAGTTAAAAAACGCCTAATGGCGTTTTTACGTCTATTAAGGTTTGATACGATGCAACATACGTGGGAACGGAATGGCTTCACGGATGTGTTTTGTTCCAGCCGCGAAGGTAACCATCCGTTCAATCCCGATACCAAATCCACCGTGTGGAACTGTACCGTATTTACGAAGGTCAAGGTAGAATTCATATTCTGTACGATCCATGCCAAGTTCATCCATCTTCGCAACAAGAGCGTCGTAGTCTTCCTCACGCATTGACCCACCGATGATTTCTCCGTAACCTTCTGGTGCGAGCAAGTCTGCACAAAGCACGCGGTCTGGGTTACCAGGAACTGGCTTCATGTAGAAGGCTTTGATATCTGATGGATAGTTGATCACGAAGGTTGGTACACCAAAGTGGTTTGAAATCCAAGTTTCATGTGGTGAGCCGAAGTCATCACCATGTTCCAAATGCTCATAATCCGCATCTTCATCATTTTCATGCTCTTGCAAGAGATCAATGGCTTCATCATAGGTGATCCGTTTGAATGGTTCAGCAATGTAGCGTTTCAAGAGCTCCGTATCACGTTCCAAGGTTTCCAAAGCTTGAGGAGCACGGTCAAGAACACCTTGAAGAAGAGCTTTGACATAAGCTTCTTGCAAGTCAAGTGATTCATCGTGTGTCAAGTAAGAGTACTCAGCGTCCATCATCCAGAACTCAGTCAAATGACGACGAGTCTTAGATTTTTCGGCACGGAATACTGGACCAAAGTCAAAGACGCGACCAAGGGCCATAGCACCAGCTTCAAGATAAAGCTGTCCTGATTGGCTCAAGTAGGCTGGTGTTCCAAAGTAGTCTGTTTCAAAAAGTTCAGTCGAATCTTCTGCCGCATTTCCTGAAAGAATTGGGCTATCAAATTTCATGAAACCATTCTTATCAAAGAACTCATAAGTTGCATAGATGATAGCATTACGGATTTGCATAACAGCAACTTGTTTGCGTGAACGCAACCACAAGTGACGGTTGTCCATCAAGAAGTCTGTTCCGTGTTCTTTTGGAGTGATTGGGTAATCTTGAGATTCACCGATCACTTCGATGTCTGTAATATCGAGCTCATAACCAAATTTAGAACGCTCGTCTTCTTTGACAATCCCTGTTACAAAGACAGAGGTTTCTTGGCTCAAGCGTTTGATGGTATCAAATTTTTCAAGCCCCACTTCTTCGCCAAATTTTTCGATAAAGTTTGGTTTAAAAGCCACACCTTGGAAAAAGGCAGTTCCGTCACGCAATTGCAAGAAAGCAATTTTTCCTTTACCTGATTTATTGGCCACCCAAGCACCGATGGTCACTTCTTGACCTACATAGTCTTTTACTTCGATGATAGTAATCCGTTTTGTCATCATTCATCTTCCTTTTCTCGTTAAACTTGTCCGAAGACATTATCTTCTTAATTGTATCATAAAAAGGCTTTCAGTGCTAGGTTCTACCTGTGAAAACCAGATTTTTTTTAAAGAAAAAGATCCTCAGTTCATTACTAAGGATCTTGTAATTTTATTTTTCCATAAAGGCCTTGAGTCGGCGAACAGCTTCTTTCAGGGTATCCAAATCTGTCGCATAAGACAAGCGAACATTTTCAGGGGCACCAAAGCCAGCTCCCGTTACTAAAGCAACCTCTGCTTCTTCTAAAATTGCTGTGGTAAATTCCGTCACATCCGTATAACCCTTCATTTCCATGGCCTTCTTGACATTTGGGAAGAGATAGAAGGCTCCTTGAGGTTTAATGGCTTCAAAACCAGGCACTTCATTCAAGAGAGGATAAATGGTATTCAGACGCTCTTCAAATGCTTGACGCATGATCTCAATAGAAGACTGATCCCCTGTGAGAGCTTCGATTGCAGCATATTGGGAAACGGTCGTTAAGTTGGAAGTTGTTTGGCTGATCACCTTGGCCATGGCTCCAATAATCTCTGGATCACCCACTGCAAAGCCAACCCGCCAACCAGTCATAGCGTAAGTTTTGGAAACTCCATTAATCACGATAGTTTGCTTGCGAATCGCTTCTGATAAGCTAGAAATGGGCGTAAAGGTATTGCCATTATAAACCAATCGACCATAGATATCGTCTGCCAAAATCAAGATGTCATGTTCAACAGCCCAATTTCCGATTGCTTCGAGTTCTTCTTTACTGTAGATCATTCCTGTTGGATTGGATGGCGAATTCAGCAAGACCACCTTGGTCTTGTCTGTCCGTGCTGCTTCCAGTTGCTCTACCGTAGCCTTGAAGTGATTTTCTTCTGTTGTTTGGAAAGTAACAGGTGTGCCTTCTACCATCTTGACCTGGTCTACATAAGAAACCCAGCAAGGGGTTGGAATGATGACTTCATCACCTGGATTGATGACAGAAGTAAAGAAGGCATAAAGGATAAACTTAGCACCAGTACCGACCACTACTTCATTACGGTTCACAGCATAGCCATAAAACTCTTTCATATAGTCGCTAATGGCATCCTTCAATTCTGGAAGGCCAGATGCGACCGTATAAAAGCTAGCGCGACCATCCTCAATGGATGCGACTGCAGCTTCTTGAATATTTTTTGGAGTCGCAAAGTCAGGTTGACCCAGGGTCAAACTTAAGATATCACGACCTTCTGCTGCCAAAGCTTTGGCACGCGCATTTGCAGCCAAGGTCACACTTTCTTCCATTTCCAATACACGATTTGATAATTTCATATTTCCTCCTCAAATCCTAAAAAACACCGGTGACTTTTCCAGTCTTGAAATCCACCACATAATAGGAGCTCCCGGCCTTGACTTCCCAGATCGGTTTGCCTTTAAAGCGCCCAAAAGTTACCCGATCAATCGCGTCCTGACTCTTCTCTTTGACGACAGAAGCTGCCTCTTTGGAACTAACTCCTTCTTTCAAAGGGTAGGTATAGACTGCATCATCCGCCTGCGCCACCAAAACCGCTAGTTCTTGCCCCTCTTGGTCCTTGCCAATAAAGGAAAGATAGGCTTCTTTGCCATGAAAGAAACTCTCCGTCTCAATGGTCGCAATCGAAGAGTGAGACAGAGCTATTTTTCTTGCTTGTGCCATTTGATCCTGCATGCGATCAGAAGTTTTTTCAGCAAGAAATAGCCAAGAAAAAAGGACCGTCAACACTAAGATACAGATTCCTATTATATGTTGCCATACTATAAAAAGATTATATTTCTGTTTCACTCCCTCATTATACACCAAAGCCACCTAGAATTCTATAGATTTTCAAGAAAGAATTGTTACTAATATTTCATACCTGTTACAATGTTTTAGTATAAAATTGTTTGATAAACAAAGTAAAATTAACATCTGTGCCATCATTTGTTCATAGTTTAATAAATTTGTCACAATTCTGTAACTAATTTGAAAATAAAATTAAAAGGCAGAAATACTATTTATTGATAAAATATAGATATGGAAAATTTAAAGAGATTATTCAAAGAAGCAAACGTAGATTTAAAAACCATGATCGTCTTCCACAAGGCAGAACGATTGATCCGTGCCTCTGAGGCTCATATCTTTAAAAAGCACCAGTTGACACCAACTCAATTCTCTGTACTTGAGACCTTGTACAGCAAAGGCGATCTCCGCATTCAAGATCTGATTGATAGCATTCTTGCGACCTCTGGAAATATGACTGTGGTTATTCGCAATATGGTCCGCGATGGTTGGATTACACGCGAAACTGATCCAGAAGACCGCCGTGCTTATCTTGTATCTATTACAGATGCCGGTCGTAAAAAGATCGAAGAAGCTCTTCCAGATCATATCAAAAATATTCAACGCTTGATGCAAGTCTTTAATAGTGGCGAGCAAGCTGAGTTGACAGAACTCTTGAAGAAATTCAAACATATCGCCTAAGCCTACTGCTCAAGACGATTCTGACTCCAAAATCCTCTATTTTGGAGTTTTCATCGTGCATTCTCTTTATCTAACAGATCAAAAAAATATTCCTGACGCTTCTCAGGAATATTTTTATTTATTCTTTCACAAAGACCCATTCTTTCTCTTGCGATAAATCCTCACGATAAGAGAAACCTGCTACTTCTAGTGATTTCAGATCTTCTAGATGGGTGATTTCTTCCTTCATCATGGCTGTCACCATGGCCCCACGTGCTTTCTTTGAAATCGTCGAGTGAATCTTTAGTGTCCCACCACGATTCTCCATGAATTTGATCCGAATCATTCGTTCACGAATGGCTTTTGAAAAGACCTGTTCAAACTCAGAAGACAAAAGGGATAAGATCTGTTCTTCACCTTCTACTGCCTGATCATAGTCCTCTTTCCAGAATGCCTTTAGAGATTTTCCAGCTGGTTTTAGCTTCATCATAAAATCCAAGCGATGGGGAGCAATCCCTTTATAGGCAGGTAGCACACCGTATAAAGCAGTCGTGATCAACAAATGCTCCTGCAGATAAGCTTGCTCTTTTTCGGATAAGTCTTGACGCTCAATACTACGATACATAAGGCCATCAAACAGTTCCAAAGCAGGATAGGTCTTGGCACTCCCAGCTAACAGAGCCTCAATTCTTTCCTTTTCTACTAGAGCTCTTTCCTCTGAGATCCCGTAAAAGGTCGCTAATTCTTCTAGGGAGAATGCCTTCAAAGCTTGGAGGATGGTTTTTGTCTTCTCTGACAAGGGTTGGGACTCGACGATACGAGCCTGTTCGTTCAGTTCTTTAGCGGATGGAATTAATAGTTTCATAGGTCTATTGTACCATAATTTTCAAATTTTCTTGACAGGAGTTTTCATTAATGTTATTATCTAGTTATGAAAACTAGATTAAAGAAAGGTGAAGATTTCGTGTCCACTTTTTCCTATCCAACGTGGGAGCAACTGCCTGAGCTAGACCTCTATCTCGATCAGGTCCTACTTTATGTCAATAAAACCTGTGCACCTGTTCTATCTTCTTCAGACAAGGGCTTGACGGCTGCCATGATCAACAATTACGTGAAACATGGCTATGTTGAAAAACCAGATAAGAAGAAATACCAGCGTAGACAGGTGGCTCGCTTGATCGCTATTACAACCTTAAAAACGGTCTTTTCAATTCAGGAGATCGCATCTACCTTAAATTTCTTACAGGACCAGGCGAGCTCGGATCTTCTCTATAATAGCTTTGTTGCTTATCTTAATGAGCAGAAAGAGCCGATCGCTCCCATCATTCGTTCTGCCTGTCAGACGGTTCAACTTTATCTTGAAACCCTATCTTATATTCAACCAGCAAAAACGGAGGAAGAAACTGATGAATTACACCATGAAACTAAGTAAAAAATTATCCTTTGGAGAAGAGATCGCTAATAGCGTAACCCATGCTGTTGGCGCCCTCCTCATGTTGATCTTACTTCCGATCTCAGCAGTCTATAGCTTTGAGCAACACGGTCTTCTCAGTGCTTTTGGGACTTCTATCTTTGTGATCAGTCTCTTTTTGATGTTTCTGTCTTCGACCGTCTACCATGCTATGTCTTACGATTCACCTCAAAAGTATGTACTTCGCATTATCGACCATTCCATGATCTACATTGCGATCGCAGGTAGTTACACACCAGTCGTCCTTACCTTGATGAACAACTGGATGGGCTACAGCATTATCTTGATCCAATGGGGGACCACCATCTTTGGTATTCTCTACAAAATCTTTGCCAAAAAAGTCAATGAAAAGTTCAGCCTCGCTCTTTACTTGATCATGGGCTGGTTGGTCATCTTTATTATTCCCCAAATCGTTAGCCAAACCAATCCGATCTTCTGGGGTCTCATGCTCATGGGCGGCCTGTGCTACACGGTTGGAGCTGGCTTTTATGCTAAGAAAAAACCATACTTCCACATGATTTGGCACCTCTTCATACTGGCAGCTTCTGCTCTTCAGTATTTAGCCATCGTTTACTTTATGTAATACGCTCACCACTCTTATGAGTGGTTTTTTTGTGATTTTTTCTGTACAATAGAAAAAAACTGTATGGGGACAGTCGGAATGAAGACGAGCAAATACCAACAAATAATCGATTTCTTAAAAGAAGCCATTCAAGATGGAGAACTGGAAACTGGACAGAAAATTCCCTCCGTTCGCCAGTTAGCTGGTCAATTTTCTTGTAGTAAGGACACCGTGCAACGAGCCTTGCTGGATTTGACTTACCAGCACTTCCTCTATGCTAAGCCTCAAAGCGGCTACTATGTTTTGGAGCAAGCACCTGATCAACATGAAGATCTTCCACTAAAATTAGAGAAAGACCGCAACCAGGCTTTCGAGGACTTCCGGACCTGTATCAACGAAACCTTGATTGGACGGGAGAATTATCTCTTTAATAACTTTTCGGACCAAGCAGGCTTACTCGAAGTACGTCAATCGATTCAAGGCTTATTGAAGGAAGAAGGTATTTATACGACTGCGGATCAGATTGTTTTGACTGCTGGTACCCAGCAGGCGCTCAATATCCTCAGCCAGATTGACTTTCCCAATAAAAAGTCTCAAATCTTGATCGAGCAACCGACTTATCATCGGATGAACCAACTCTTAGATTCGCAGCAACTTGCCTACCGTACCATTCAACGTAATTTAGCGGGGATTGATCTCGAGGAACTTGAAGAGATTTTCAAAAGTGGCCATATCAAATTCTTCTACACGATCCCTCGTTTTCACTATCCGCTTGGTCATAGCTATTCGACCAAGCAGAAAGAAGCGATCTTGCAACTAGCTGACCAATATGATGTCTACCTTGTTGAGGACGACTATTTGGGAGATCTTGATGGCAGCAATGCTCCATCTTTTCATTATTTGGATCAAAAGAACCGGGTCATCTATATCAAATCTTTTTCGACCAATCTCTTTTCTGCTCTTCGCATCACTTCCACGATCCTTCCCCAAGACCTTCTAAAGCCGGTCTTAACCTATAAGACGATTCTGGACTATGATAGCAATCTCATCATGCAAAAGGCCTTAAGTCTCTACATTGATAATGGTATGTATCTGACCAATAAAAAACGACTCCTAGCCAGAAAAAAAGAGGAAGAAGAAAGATTGAAGACCTTGATGGATCAGTCTTCTCTTCTCCCTCATCTGACCCTGACCCACGATGGGATCCTTTTAGAACTCAGCCAAGTTCAATCCCTTGCTGCCTTAAAACACAGTGGACTCCCGCTTGATTTCTTTGAAGCAGCCTACATCACTGCTTGTCCTTATCAACTCGCCAAGATCAAAGCAGCAGATGTGGCCAATGTTTTACCAAAGCTGACGACTTTTTTTGAAAGAGAAACCCTCGTATAGACTATACGAGGGTCTTTCTTATTTCTTCAATTGCTCATAGATAAGTTTGGCATTTTGAAGGCCGATCCGATAATCGAGACGAATTAGGCGAATCGCTTCCATCTCTGGTTCTTTGAGGTACTTCTCTCTTTGTTCCTTGGAGATGCTACCTGGTTTAAGAAGATAGTGAGTGAATTGATTTCTGACTTTATTGAGCTCAACTTGAAGAGTGAAATAAAGTCCAAATAAGACAATGACAACTCCCATCAGGATCAGATCGTTTGACATGGTGTATGCTCCCTTTTTCTTTTCTTTTCTTTATTTTACAGCTTTCAAGAAAGAAAAACAAGGTTAAATTTGCATTTAGACCTTGTTTATCCTTATTTCATCATACCGGCTTGGAGGTCATACATTTTCTTATACGTTCCTCCTAGAGCAATGAGTTGGTCGTGGTTGCCTGATTCGATGATTTTTCCTTTATCGAGAACATAGATGCAATCGGCATCTTGGATGGTAGAAAGGCGATGGGCGATGGCAATGGTTGTCCGCCCTTGGCGCATCTTCTTCAGAGAGTTTTGAATCATCTCTTCCGTCTCTTGATCGATATTGGCAGTGGCCTCATCCAAAATGAGGATCTTAGGCTGGGCAGCAATGGTCCGGGCAAAAGCCAGAAGCTGTCGCTGACCCGTCGATAAGGTAGAACCTCGCTCGGTTACCGGATGATCATAACCACCAGGTAGACTCTCGATAAAATCTGCCACATCCACAAATGCAGCTGCTTGTCGGACGTCCTCATCTGTCAATTCTTTATGGTACATCCGGATATTAGAAGCAATGGTTCCATGATAGAGGAAGGGTTCCTGCAGCACTAGACCAATGGACTTGCGCAAGGCTTCCTGGCTGTAGTCCTTGATATCCTGTCCATCAATCAAGATCTGGCCGCGATCAAATTCATAAAAGCGCATAAAGAGATTGATAATAGACGATTTACCAGAACCAGTATGGCCAACAAAAGCGATGGTTTGTCCATTTTTGACCTCAAAGGAGATATCTTTTAGGACATCCCGTTTGCCATCATAAGAAAAAGATACATGGTCAAAGCGAATATCTCCCCGCTCGATTTCTTTCAGGCTACCAGCTTGCTTAGGCTCATAGTCGTCTCGATCCATCATTTCAAACACACGACCTGCAGAAATGGTTGAGGTCTGCAAGGTTGCAAAATTTTGGGTGACATCAATCAAAGGCTGGAAAAGCTGGCTAACATACTGGATAAAGGCATAGATAAGACCAGCTGTAAAGCCTGAGGACTGCCAATTTAAGCCGAAAAAGGTCAGAATGACCGCATAGGCCAGAACCTGTAACAGGGTCATAGCTGGCCTCAAAAAGAGGGAATTGACATCGACAGAACGATTGGCATAATCCAAATGCTCCCCATTAATCTGTTCGAATTCATCCGTCAAGCGCTTTTCTTGACGAAAGGCCTGCACGATCCGCATTCCTTCAATGGATTCCGATAATTTCACATTGATATCTGATAATTTTTGTCGGGTCATCTTGACCAAGCGATTGGATAACTTGCGATAGAGACGAATAGAAAACCAAATGATGGGAAGAAAAGGCAGAATCCAAATGGTCAAATGCCAGTCCAAGCTAAACATAGTTATCAGGGTGACTAGAAAGAGTAAAAAGGATGAAACTAGGCTTGAAAAGACCGTAGAAAACATATCTGCGACTGCCTGGGTATCATTGGTCACACGCGAAACAATCGAACCTGCTGCTGTCTGGTCATAAAAGGACATGCCCAGCCTTTGAAGATTTTGGAAAATATCTAAACGGATATCTCTTACGATAGAATTGGATACACGCGCAAAGGTTAACTGACTCAGATAAGTTGCCAGCACGCGCCCAATGAATAAGCCATAGTAGAGAATGAGAAACTGAAAAGCTGTCAGTACTGGAGAGCCGGCTTCTGTTGGATCCACTAGGTGGTCAATATACCAGCGAGCTGCAAGAGGGATCGCCGTCAATAACAGACTAGTTAGAAAGGTAAAGGCTAAGGCTAGGGCTGTTAACCATTTATAACGCCACATGTAAGTCAAGAGCCGCTTCATAACATGAGCTTCAGATGTTTTCATTCAGCTTTCCCTCCATTTCTTCTGATAATTGTTGGGCTTGGTAGGTTTCATAGTACCAACCTTTTTGAGCCATTAATTCCTCGTGATTTCCTCGCTCCTTGATCTGTCCATTCTCCATTACCAGAATCAAATCCGCATGAACGATCGCTGATAGGCGATGGGCTGTGATGATCGTTGTTTTCCCCTTGCGTTCCTGCTTCATATTTTCAATGATTTGGTGTTCTGTCTTAGCATCTACTGCAGACAGGGAGTCATCCAAGATCAAGATCTCAGGATTCATGACCAAAGCACGACTCATGGCAATCCGTTGCTTTTGCCCGCCAGAAAGAGAGACCCCTCTCTCTCCCAGCACTGTCTCCATCTGGTCTGGCATGGCCAGAATATCTTCATAGACTCCACAAGTTCTCAGAGCCTTCATCACCTCTTCTTCCTTGATCTGTGGATCTGAAAAAGCGACATTCTCGCGAATGGTCATGGCAAAGAGAATCTGATCTTGAGGGACGTAGCCGATCAAGCTTCGAAGATCTTCTAAGCGATAATGTTTGATGGAGATCCCATTTAGCAAGATAGCTCCCTGCTCCAAGTCATGCTCTCTGAGTAAGAGGCGCAATAAGGTGGTCTTTCCAGATCCAGTTGGCCCCACAATTCCAAGGGTTTGCCCTTTTTCTAAATGGAAGGCAACCTTCTCAAGGACAGGCTCTTTCTCATAGGCGAATTCTTCAATGTCATATTCCAGATCTCCGTTTTGAATGACTGTGACTGGTTGACTTGGATCATGGATATCAGGTGTTTCTGCTAAAAGTGTCTCAATCCGATCATAGGAGACGCTAGCACGCTGACTAATATTAAACAAGAAGCCCATAGCTTGAAGGGGCCAGACGAGCATATTGAGATAGGTAATAAAGGTTACGATTTGTCCAACCGTCAGGCTTCCTTCCTGAACAAATAGCCCGCCGAAGTAGAGCGTCAAAACATAGGAGAGACCGACAAAAAGAAGAGTAGTCGAATCAAACAAAGCATTGTAACCGGCTGAAGTCATATTTTTTGAAAAGACCATTTGATTGGTTTTTTCAAAAGCCTGAATCTCATCTGCCTGAAAGCCAAAGGATTTGGTCACTTTGACTCCTGATACTGATTCCTGGACAAAGTTGTTCAGCTCTGAGAAGCCTTCTTGGGCCTCTTTGAAGGCTTTGTGGTTTTTGCGGCCAATAGCTGACGTCACTACCACCATAACCGGTAGGGGCAAAATAGCTAAGAGCGTTAAGCGCCAATCAATCATGAAAAACATGCTGACTAGGGTCACCAAGGCTGTCACAGAAGCATCTACAGCAGACATAACACCGCCACCAGCAAACATAGTCACCGCATTGATATCATTAGTAGCATGGGCCATGAGATCCCCTGTCCGATAACGCTGATAAAAAGATGGAGACATGAGCGTAAATTGCTGAAACAAACGGTAACGCAAGATCCGAGCCAACTTATTAGCCGTTCCAAAAATATAGCGTCTCCAAACAAAACGAAGGCCATACATGGCTAGAGCTGCGAGGACCAAAAGGGCGATATCCACAACTAACTGCCCCAGTGTCAGCCTTCTTTTATCGATCAAATCGATCACAAGTCCCATGATTCTTGGAGGAATGAGGTTTAAAAAACTAACCAAGATCAAGGACCCTATCCCGATCAAGTATCGCCTCTTCTCTAAATTAAAAAACCAAGATAATTTCCTCAACAGATTCATCTTATTTCCCCTTTTTGGTGAGTTGCCAGCTACTATCCACTAGAGCAAACAAGTCCTCATCAGAAATTGTTCCATCTAAGGGGATACTCACCCAATATTTTTTATTCATATGAAAAGCTGGATAAATCCCTTTCTGCTGGATGAAATGGGCTACCTGATCAGACTTGACATTCAAAACTTCTATTTTCCCAGACTTGCTAGCATCCAATTTTTTCCAATCAATGGTCATAAAGACACCATACCACTTGAGGGTGTCTCGGTGGCGAATGGCACCGGATTCCGGAGATCTCTCCCACAAATACTCAATCGTTCCCTGATAGTGTAGGGAGATATAGGCCATGAGACGCTTGGCTTGAGGATAAAGAAATTCTTCTACCTTAAAACAAGCTTGGCGGATTCTTGCAAGACTTTCCTGACAGGCTTCCCTGACTTGGCCAACGAAATTTCCTTGTAGCTGTTCCAGATGGATCTGGATATACTCATCCCCTGTATCCTGATCATAGACCTGAAAAGAAATCTTCTGGTCGCAGACGCTTACCTTTAAGAGAAAAGTGTCCGATAAGACTGGGCACTGGTACTCATAGCCTGTCCCACTCTTTTCAAATCCATAAGCCAATCCCTTTTCTAGCTGAAAGGTGTATCGGTCAAAATAATGCTCTAAAAACATTTTCTCTCCCTTATTCATTTTTGCACTAGAAGAGGCTGGGAACGACGTCCCCAACCTTGATAACAGATCCAAAAAACTACTTCAAGCAGTGATCGTTTCTTTTTTAAAACACAATGCGTGTGCCATGCAGTTGACAAACGCCCAATTGCTCCAAAAAGAGCTGACGATTGTCAAGGGTCACACCTCCACCTGGCAGGATCTGAATCTTTCCCTTAGCCGCATCTAATAAACGATGATAGTGTGCAAAACGTTGCTCTAGTGGGTCACCTGGACTTCCAGCTCGTGTTAAAATGCGGGCTACACCCTGATCAGAAAGCCACTCAATCGCTTCTAGCTGATCTGTATGAGCTAACTCATCAAAGGCCATATGAAAGACCACCTCTGCCTCTCCACAGGCTGCTAGTAAAAGCTGCATGACCCTCTGGTCCAACTTTCGATCGCTCGTCAGCGCACCCAGCACAAAACAAGTAACCCCTATTTCTTTCGCAGCACGAATATCCGTCAGCATAGTTTCGACTTCCAGATCAGTGTAGACAAAATCGCCACCACGGGGCCGGATAATGACACATAGATCCACGGACTTCTCTCGTGTCAGTTTGATTGCTTCATTGATCACACCTATACTCGGTGTGGTCCCTCCTACTGCCAAGTTGTCGCACAGTTCAATGCGACCTGCCCCAGCAGCAATCGCCTTATCAATAAAAGTTAAATTCTCTGCACAAAATTCAAAGACAAGCATGACAACTCCAATTACAAAGACTTAAAACAAGGATATACTAACGGTTACCTTAGCATTGCCATTTTCCACTCTCGCTTTTGAGATACTATAGCCTGCTTGAGGGATCTCAAGGGTGATTTGATCACCATTAACCGTGAAGCCACTTCCATTTTGATTGGATTGATCCTTCAAATAGTTGAGAACCAAGAATTTTGGAATGGGCATTTTCCCTAATTTAGCACCGGTCACAGTCAAATTCATGACATTGTTTTCGACTTGACCGGTCATGGTTAAATCTAGATAGCTATCGACTGGCCCTAATGATACAGGAACTTTGACGTGAAGGTCATTGCCATCCATTCCTAGTGACATCTTTTGATAGTCAGAATTGTCAAGGGCGGATCCAGCACTTGTTTTTACGACCTGACTTAATTGTACAGAATTGAGACTTAGCTCAGTTGAGACCCCTTCAGTGCTCACAGAAGCATTTGAAACTGCATTTTGAGCCAGCTCAATCAAAGAACTCCCTGCCTGCACATTTCTCAGCTGCTCCCCTTCAGGAATAGATCCAGGAACCAACAGGACCACTAATAAAATAAATAAAACGATCACCATGCCAATCAGGCGTCTCATCCACTTAAACATCTGCTCCTCCGATACATGAAAAGTTGTATTCTTATTGTACCCTAAATCTAAAGAAATTGCGACTAAGAGGGGCCTTTACAAAGCAAAAGAGACCGAGGAAACCTCGCATCTCTCTGTGCATTATTTCGATTTAATGTAGTTAACACCATCTGCTTTAGGCGCAACTGCTTGTCCAAAGAAGGCTGCCAAGACAACCATGGTCAAGACGTAAGGCGCAATTTGTAAGTAGATGGATGGGATCCCTTTAAGCAAAGGCAATTGATTCCCGATAACAGCCAAACTTTGTGAAGCTCCAAAGAAGAGACTAGCAAGCATGGCACCGATTGGGTTCCATTTCCCGAAAATCATAGCCGCAAGGGCGATAAATCCAGGACCTACAATAGTAGTCACCGCGAAGTTAACAGAAACTGACTGAGCGTAAATGGCTCCTCCGATTCCTGCAAGGGCACCTGAGATCATCACTCCTAAGTAGCGCATTCTATATACATTGATTCCCAATGTATCTGCTGCTTGTGGGTGTTCCCCAACTGAACGAAGACGCAATCCAAATTTCGTCTTGAACATGATAAACCAAGCAAAGAATGAAAAGAGAATCGCAACCCAGCCGATGATGCTGGCATTGTTGAAGAAAATATCCCCAATCACCGGAATTTTAGATAAGACTGGAATTGACGTTTTCCCAAAGGCAACTTTGATATTATCAGTTTGTCCCTTGTTGTACATCGCCTTGACAAGAAAGACGGCCAATGGAGGTGCCATCAAATTCAATACCGTACCTGAGACGATATGGTCAGCACGGAAATGAATGGTTGCCACCGCGTGAATCAAGGAGAAGAGTACTCCAATCCCTGCAGCAACGATCAAGGATAACCATGGTGTCAAGCTTCCTAACTCAGGCTCAAAAGTCAAGTTAAAGATAATACCTGAGAAGGCTCCCATAACCATGATTCCTTCCAGACCAACGTTAACAACCCCAGCGTGTTCTGAGTATGCTCCTCCGATACTTGTGAAGATCAGCGGCGCTGCATACACAATCATAGAGGAAACAAGAATACTTAAAATCGTTACAATACTCATTAGTTTGCTCCTCCTTTTTTAGCTGAACGCATCGAGATCATCTTTTCAATAATGTAGTGAGCACATACGAAGAAGATAATGGATGCTGTTACAATTTGAACGACTTCTTCAGGGATGGCAGCTGGCTTCATACCAACTCCCCCAATTTGAAGTGCTCCAAACAAGAAGGCAGCAAATGGAATACCAATTGGTGAATTCATCGCAAGAAGGGCAACGGCCATTCCGTTAAATCCAACACTCATTGAGCTGGTTTGAACGTAGACATTTGAGTAAATACCTAGACCTTCTGCTACCCCACCAATACCAGCAAGAGCACCAGAAATGATCATAGAAAGAATAATAGTCCGTTTTGCAGACATCCCAGCATATTCCGCCGCATTCGCATTGAGACCAACGGCACGGATTTCAAAACCAAGTGTTGTTTTCTTCATCAAGAACCAGATGACCACCACTGCGATGATGGCAAAGAAGATCCCGATGTTCATTTGTGATTTGTCCGTCAAATTACGCAACCACTCCGTCTGGTAGACAGCGTTGGCTCCCACATCAATGGTTGAGTCCTTGTTTTTCATCAAGGAAGCTGGGAAGCTATGAATTAAGGCATTCCCACCATAGAGAACAATGTAGTTCATCATAATGGTGATGATGACCTCACTGGTTCCAAGATAGGCACGAAGGAAACCAGGAATCGCTCCAATAAATCCACCTGCAATAGCCGCAATCAAAACGGTCATCGGAATCATCAGTAAGCGAGGCATATTTGGGAAGGAGAGGGCAAACCAAGTCGCCATGATCCATCCTGCAAAAGCCTGACCAGGAAGTCCAACGTTAAAGAAGCCGGCCCGGCTAGCTACTGAAAATCCAAGAGCAACCAAAATCAGTGGCCCCATGGCACGGGAAATATTTCCCCAACTCTTAATCGAACCAAAGGCTTTTTTAAACAGCAATTCATATCCCCAAAGGGCATCATAGCTGAAGGCCCACATAATAATGGCACCCAAGACCAATCCTAAAAGGACAGACACCAATGGAACGGCAATTTGTTTTAAATTCTTATTCATTTGATGCTCCCTCCTTTACTTGGCCTCCTGCCATGAGGATTCCAAGTTCTTGCTTATTCGTTGTTTCAGGGGTTACGATCCCTTGGATCTTCCCATCATGAATAACCGCAATACGGTCAGAAACATTCAAAATTTCATCTAATTCAAAGCTGACAACCAGAACGGCTTTTCCATTATCCCGTTCTTGGATCAAACGTTTGTGGATATATTCAATCGCTCCAACGTCCAATCCACGAGTTGGCTGGCTGACGATTAAGAGATCTGGATCGCGATCGATTTCGCGAGCGATAATAGCTTTTTGCTGGTTCCCTCCAGAGAGAGCCTTAGCAGGTACCACTTCACTGGCTGCACGAACGTCAAACTCTTCCATCAACTTCTTGGCATAAGAGGTAATATTTGGATAATTCAAAATACCATTCTTGCTAAGAGGTTCTTTATAGTAGGTTTGAAGGGCAATGTTTTCAGAGATCATCATATCAAGGACTAATCCATCCCGGTGACGGTCTTCAGGGACGTGCCCTACCTTCATTTCTGTGATTTGACGTGGGCGAAGTCCTACAACTTCCTTGCCTTTAATCTTGATTGAACCGGATTTTACCTTCCGTAGTCCTGTAATGGCTTGGATCAACTCAGACTGACCATTTCCGTCAATCCCTGCAATCCCGACGACCTCACCAGCACGAAGTTCCAGTGAAAGATTCTTAACAGCTGGGACACCCCGGTTTTCGTTTACAACCAAGTTTTCGATCGACAAGACGACTTCTTTCGGTTGAGAAGGACCTTTCTCCGTTTTAAAGGAAACAGAACGACCGACCATCATTTCGGCCAAGTCTTGGTTGGTAGCTCCACCAATCTCGACTGTCTCAATTGATTTCCCACGACGGATAACCGTTACCCGGTCTGAAACAGCACGAATTTCATCCAACTTGTGCGTAATCAAGATAATGGATTTTCCTTCATTTGCCAAGTTCTTCATGATTGTCATCAATTCTTCGATTTCAGCTGGTGTCAACACCGCAGTTGGTTCATCGAAGATTAGGATGTCGGCTCCACGATAAAGCGTCTTTAAAATTTCCACACGTTGCTGCGCACCGACGGAAATATCCTCAACTTTAGCATTTGGATCCACTGCTAAGCCATATTTTTTAGACAAATCAAGGATATCTTGACTGGCTTTCTTAAGATCCAAAATACCATGTTTAGTGGTTTCAGACCCAAGGATGATATTTTCAGCAACAGTGAAGGCTTCAACCAACATAAAGTGTTGGTGCACCATTCCAATTCCTAAAGAAGCTGCTTTTGAAGGTGAGTCTAGGTTAACAGTTTTTCCATTTACCACGATGTCTCCGCTAGTTGGTTCCAACAAACCAGCCAACATATTCATCAGGGTAGATTTCCCTGCACCATTTTCTCCAAGAAGTGCATGGATTTCACCTTTGCGCAACTGAAGATTAATCTTGTCATTTGCTACAAAGTCACCAAATTTTTTGGTAATCTCACGCATTTCGATGACATATTCGTGTGTCATGTGGGGTGTTTCCTTTCAAATCAATTTTTATTTCAATAAAACCTATTAAGACAGCTAATAGATTTTACTGAGACAAAAATGTCTCAATTTATTAAAAGGAACGGCCCTTGAAGGTCGGGCCGATCCAATCAATGATTATTTTTCAGGAACTTTAAGTGACCCGTCAAGGATCTTAGCTTTAGCGTCTTCGACAGCTTTTTTAGCTTCTGCAGAAAGATTGTCAGTTGTCAAGTCAACTCCACCATCTTTCAAGCTATAAGTAATCACTTTACCGCCAGGGAATTTACCATCAGCAGTTTTCTTAGCCAAGTCTTTTACAGATTCTCCGACTTTCTTCAAGCTTGAAGCCAATACAAAGTTAGATTTTTTACCATCTTTAGAAGTGTATTCACCTTCAGCTTTTTGGTCACGGTCAACACCAAGAACCCAAACTTTTTCGTCTTCATTTTTCTTCTCGTTCAAGTCTTTAGCTTCAGAGAAGACACCTGCACCAGTACCACCAGCTACTTGGTAGATAACGTCTGCACCTGCAGCATATTGTGCAGCAGCAATTGTTTTACCTTTAGCAGAGTCACCGAATGAACCAGCGTAGTCTACTTGAACTTTGATAGATGGGTCAACAGATTTAACACCAGCTTCAAATCCAGCGCGGAAACGAGTGATAACTTCACTTTCCATACCACCTACAAAACCAACTTGTTTAGTTTTTGTAGTTTTCGCAGCAGCGATACCAGCAAGGTAACCAGCTTCGTTATCGGCATAAACAGCAGATGCTACGTTCTTTTGTCCTTCAATACGGTCATCGATGATGACATAGTTCACATCTTGGTTGTCTTTTGCAGCTTTTTTAACAGAGTCGCTCAAGGCAAAACCAACACCAAAGATCAATTTGTAGTCGTTAGAAACAGCTTCATCAAGGTTTGTCGCATATTGAGATTCATCTGTTGATTGGAAGTAGTCAAATCCGTTCCCTTTAGAAAGACCGTTTTCTTTACCCCAAGCTTGCAAACCTTCCCAAGCAGATTGGTTGAATGATTTGTCATCCACACCACCAGTATCGGTAATGATAGCAGCTTTCAAATCTGTTTTAGATTCTGAGTTTGCGCTATCTTTTTTAGACGCACGATTTCCACATGCTGCAAGTCCGATAGCAGCGACAGTTACTAGACCAAGGCCTAGCCATTGTTTCTTGTTCATTACTGAACCTCCTAAATTATTGTGCAACATTGTTGCGAAGTATTGAAAGGGTCAAAAGACCGCCTCACAGACCTATTAAGTCAGGTCTGTAAAGGAATATGGAAGTAATTCCTTGACCGTCATCACGACCGTCGATTTATCTTTAGATACTAAGGTTACAGGAAGGTCTGGCTCAAAAAATTCAGCCATGACCTGGCGACAAGCACCACATGGAGAGATGGGCTTTTCTGTTTGCCCGTAGATAATGAGCTCTTTGAAATCGCGAGCTCCTTCAGAAACAGCTTTAAAAATGGCTGTCCGTTCTCCACAGTTGGTTAAACCAAAACTGGCATTTTCGATATTAACCCCTGTATAGATTTCTCCATCCTTCGTTAGCAGTACAGCTCCAATTGGGAAATGAGAGTAAGGCACATAGGCTTGTTTACTCACTTCAACTGCTAAGTCAATCAACTCAGTAGTCGCCATGAGCCACCTTTCCTTCCATGATGGCTACACCAGAAGAAGTCCCAATACGGGTCGCACCAGCTTCGATAAAAGCAAGAGCATCTTCATAAGAGCGAGCACCACCAGAAGCCTTAACACCCATGTCGGGTCCAACAGTTTGACGCATTAAGGCAACATCTTCTACCGTTGCTCCTCCAGTTGAGAAGCCAGTTGAAGTCTTCACAAAGTCTGCGCCAGCTAACTTAGCAATTTGACAAGCAACGATCTTTTCATCATCGGTTAAGAGACAAGTCTCAATGATGACTTTGACCAGCTTATCACCGCTCGCTTCGACTACCGCTTGGATATCTTCCTCAACTAGTGCTAAATTCTTAGACTTAAGAGCCCCGATATTAATGACCATGTCAATCTCATCGGCACCATTTTGAATCGCATTTTTTGTTTCACACGCTTTGACAAATGGTGTATTTGCTCCTAAAGGAAAACCAATGACGGTACAAACTTTAACGTCTGAATCACGCAAGCCCTCAGCCGCAAAATTTACCCATGTCGGGTTCACACAGACACTCGCAAAATCATAAGCCTTAGCTTCTTCGATCAGCTTTTCGATCTGTTCTTGTTGTGCATCTGGTTTTAAAAGAGTGTGATCGATATATTTATTTAACTTCATACAATCTCCTGAGCTGCTTAAGATATTATTTCAATAATTTCTTTAACGCTTTCAGCCCTTTCTAGTATTTTAACATTTTTTTTGAATTCTGTAACTCTTTCTTGTGAATTTTTTTCATTCATGAAAATACGGGCAATGCGTTCCCCTTTTTTGACGTGCTCTCCCACTTTTTTGTCAAACACAATTCCTGTTTCGTAATCGAGGGGATCCGATTTGACAGCACGACCAGCACCCAGGCGCATAGCAAACAAACCAAACTCCATGGCAGGTAAAGCAGCAATGACGCCATCTTGGTCCGCTGTTACTTCAAGGACCTGATCCACTTTAACGGGACGATGCAAATCTTCTAAGTCTCCACCTTGAGCTGCGACCATTTCTTCAAACTTCGCTAAAGCTTGACCATTGGTCAAGTGTTCATGGATGGCTTCAATCGATTGATCTACATTGGCCAATTTCAACATGATTTGCGCTAATTCACAAATAAACTCAGTTACGTCCGCTCGGCCCTGCCCTTTCAGAATATCCAAGGCTTCCAAAATTTCTAAACGATTACCAATACTGGTTCCCAAAGGTTGGCTCATATCTGTAATGACAGCGATGGTTTTCCGACCCACTGCATTTCCAAGATCCACCATGGTACGGGCTAAGCGACGAGCATCCTCAATATTCTTCATAAAGGCACCCTCGCCCACTGTCACGTCCAAAAGAATGGCATCCGCACCAGCAGCGATTTTCTTACTCATGACGGAGCTAGCAATCAAAGGAATGGTATCCACTGTCGCTGTCACATCACGTAGAGCATACAAGAGTTTGTCTGCTTTTACGAGTTGGTCGGATTGCCCAATGACCGATAAGCCAATCTCCTGCACCTGCTGGATAAATTCTTCTTGGGTTCGTTCAATCTGGAAGCCTTTAATGGATTCCAACTTATCGATGGTTCCACCTGTGTGGCCTAAGCCACGGCCGCTCATTTTGGCAACCGGTACTCCGAAACTTGCAACCAAAGGCACCAAGACCAAGGTTACCTTGTCTCCTACACCACCAGTCGAATGTTTGTCCACCTTGATCCCTGGAATAGCTGACAGATCAAACTGTTGCCCCGTTTGGACCATCTTCATGGTCATATGAGAAATTTCTTCCGTCGTCATCCCTTTAAAATAAACGGCCATAGCAAAAGCGGACATTTGATAATCTGGAACCGTTCCAGCCACATAGCCCTCAATCAGCCATTCAATTTCTTCCTTGTTTAAGGCAAGACCATCTCTTTTTTTCTGAATGATATCTACTGCTCTCATGATTCTTTCTCACTTCTTAAAATATAATAGCCTTTGTCTTTTTTTACGGTCTCACAATTGCCAAAGGTCTCTTCCATCTTGGCCTTAGCGCTCGGAGCCCCTTGTTTTTTCTGAATGACAATAGTCAAGTCTCCACCTGGTTTCAAATGTTCAAAACTGCCGGTGATCACTTGGTGAACCACTTTCTTACCAGCTCGGATCGGCGGATTACTGATCACATGGTCAAAGACCCCTTCTACTGCTTCATAGACATCTGAAGAAAAGATCTGGGCTTCCACACCATTTCGGTTGGCATTTTTCTTAGCCAAGTCCAGTGCCCGCTCATTGACATCGACCATGGTCACTGCGACTCCCTGGGCTTTAGCTAGAGAGAGGCCGATTGGTCCATAGCCACAGCCAACATCGAGGACACTTTCCCCTTCTTGAAAATCCAGGGTTGATAAGAGCACCTGGCTTCCATAGTCAATCATTTTTTTACTAAAGACGCCGGCGTCCGTATAAAAATTCATCATTTGTCCCAATAAAACAACAGCCAGATCATGAATATCATGGGCTGCATCTGGGTTTACATCGAAATACATTTTACTCATAAGGTTATTTTATCATAATTCACTCCTTTTTTAAATCGTTTACATGACCTCTAAAAATTGGTATACTAAAGACTACAATAGGAGTGACATATGGACAAAGAATTTCTACATTTTGAAAAAATTAATCGGGAAACTTGGCAAAATTTGCACCGCAAAACCACCCCACCTCTCTCTCAAACAGAGCTCAATTCTATTAAAAGTTTTAACGACCGCATCAACCTCCAGGATGTACGTGACGTCTACCTGCCTTTGACAAACCTGATTGGAATCTACAAGCGTTCCAAAGAAGATTTAGCCTTCTCAAAAGGTATTTTTCTCCAAAAAACGAGTGAACGCCAACCCTTTATCATTGGGGTTTCAGGGAGTGTTGCGGTTGGAAAATCCACCACTAGCCGTCTCCTTCAAATCCTGCTGTCACGGACCTTCGAAGGCTCGAGCGTGGAATTGGTAACAACGGATGGCTTCCTCTATCCAAATGCTATCTTAAAAGAACAAGAGATCCTCAATCGAAAAGGATTTCCGGAAAGCTATGATATGGAATTGCTCCTTGATTTTCTTAATCAAATCAAAAACAACAAGAGCGTAGAAATCCCTGTCTATTCTCACGAAATATACGATATTGTCCCAGATGAGAAGCAAACCATTTTACCAGCTGATTTTGTCATTGTCGAAGGGATCAATGTCTTTCAAAATCCGCAAAATGACACACTCTATATGACCGATTTCTTTGATTTTTCAATCTATGTGGATGCCGCGGTCGACGATATCGAATCTTGGTATATCGATCGCTTCCAAAAACTCCTTGCATTAGCTCAGAATGATCCTAATAACTATTACTATCGATTTACAGAGCAACCCCTAGAAGAAGTTTTAAGCATGGCCCATCAGGTCTGGGAATCCATTAATTTAGTCAACTTGCAACATTACATCCAACCAACTAGAAACCGAGCTGATCTGATTCTCCATAAGGCAACCAACCATGAAATCGACGAAATTTATCTCAAACGCTAGAGAAAATGGCCTGTTAACGGTACTTTTTTAAGGAAAAGCTATTTTAGGCTTGTCAAATCTTAACTTTTCATATATAATGAGATAGTTAGATTATCAATGGAGGTGAATAACTTGGCAAACATTAAATCAGCTATCAAACGCGCTGAATTGAACGTTAAACAAAACGAAAAAAACTCAGCTCAAAAATCAGCTATGCGTACTGCAATCAAAGCTTTTGAAGCAAACCCATCTGAAGAACTTTACCGCGCTGCTAGCTCAGCTATCGATAAAGCAGAAACTAAAGGTTTGATCCACAAGAACAAAGCTAGCCGTGATAAAGCACGTCTTGCAGCGAAACTTGGTTAATCAAGAACAGCATAAAAATCAAGCTCTCCGGAGCTTTTTTTGTGCCTAATTTTTTGAGAGGTGCTTATGAAAATCGTTATTATCGGCTATTCTGGATCAGGTAAATCCACCTTGGCTGAAAACTTATCCCGCCACTACTCCATTCCCAAGCTTCATATGGATACCCTTCAATTTCAACCGGGTTGGATAGACAGTGACCGGGATTGGATGGAGAAAGAGATGAGACAGTTTCTTAGTGACCATAGAGACTGGGTCATTGATGGCAATTACTCTTGGTGCTGCTATGAGGAGAGAATGGAGCAAGCCGACCAGATTATCTTTCTCAACTTCTCTCGTTGGAACTGCCTTTTTAGAGCCTGGAAACGATACCGCCGTTATAAAGGCCGAGTCCGTGAGAGTATGGCAGAAGGCTGCCCTGAACGCTTTGACTGGGAATTCATCCGTTGGATTCTTTGGGATGGTCGCCAAACCAGACAGGTCACACGCTATCAGACTATCGGCCAAACCTATCCAGACAAATTTATCTCTCTCAAGAACCAAAAAGAGCTGGATGAGTTTCTAAAAAACATACAATAAAAAGGTTGGGATATCTATCCCAACCTTTTCTTATTTATCAACGTAATCGCCACCGGTGAAGCCATAGTATTCTTCTAGACTCAAACCTGAGTCAGCGATATCTTGCGCTTCTTTTCCGATATAGCGGAGATGCCAGCTTTCAGGCATGTAGCCTGTTACTTTTTCTTTACCTTCTTGGTAACGAACCACAAAGCCATATTTAGCAGCATTCTTGAGCAACCACTTACTTGGTCCAGGTTCGGTCACCAGATTCCCACTGGTATCGATCAAATCAAAGGTCAAACCTGTCTGGTGTTCACTATAACCCGGTCTTGCAGAATAACGATCTGCTGCCTCCTGACCATCTTGATTGACATAGTTTTGATAGAGGCCAACTTGGGTATCGTAGCTACGAAAACCACTATATTGATCACTGATCGGATAACCTTCTGCCTGCATAGCCGCAATCAATTCATGAAGAGCTGAAACAGCTTCAGGATCTTCACCTGGGTTAAAGTCAGGCGACAAGGGATAATGTTTGTTGGCGATCATGACCTCACCATATTTCCCTTTGACACTATAGTAGGAACCATTATAGCTGACACCAGAGTCCACTTTCACATCTGACTTACCAGCTTTTGATGACTCTTCTTTGCCAGTCTCTTTTGACGTATCCTTTGCAGAAGACGTTTCTTTGGAAGACTTGGTTTGCGTTTGCTTGGTCTCTTCTTTTGCAGAAGATTTAGAACTAGTGGATTGAGATTGGGAGCAAGCTGTCAGGGTTAACAAGGCAACTGTCACCAAAGTTAATTTGGAAAATCTTGCTTTCATGAGGAATCTCCTATGATTCTTTTGTTACGACAATATCCGTAATCACATAACTTGCACCTACTTTTTTCAAAGTGTAGGTCTTGTACTTGCGGTTTTGTGAATCTGGATGGCTATCGGTATAATGCACGGTAAAGTCTTCATAAGTCTTGATCGTCACCACACCATTTTCTTCAGTGACACTTTGAATGTCCAATGCTCCTGGAGTATAGTAGTCAATTTTAGCCTTTCGAACGCCATCACCCGTTGTGAATTCAACCATGTCTTTGTAGGCTTGACTTTGTGTGTCATAGTATTTAGAGTAAGTGTTATTTCGATTTGAAACTGAGCTAAAGACAGCGTCGCGGTACTCTTTCAAGAACTCTTCTGCCAAGGTTCGATTTTGTTCTTCTTTGGCTGCTTGCGCTTTCTTAGCATCTTGAGCACTCTTGATGCGTTTTAAAGTATCTTTGGCTAGTTTGAGTTCGATCGGATCGTTTTCACCCTCTTCAATCGTCACCTTAGCCTTTTCAGTTGTGTAGGTTTCCCCATTCATATTGAAGACGGCGTGCACTTCAATTTCTTGATAAGGGATGCTGTCTACTTCAAAGGTCGTGCTCGTTCCGACTTCTTTACCGTTGACCACCACCTTCACATCCGTTGGGTTTTCCACTTCATCTGGGAACTCAACTTCTAAATTGCGTTTTTCAGAATTCAACTGCAATTCTAAGTTGTTCTTCGTTGCTTTTTTAGGATTGAGATGGATCTTAGAAGTGACATTTCCGACCTCTGTTTTAGCAGTCAATTCCATTTCTTTTGTATTGTAATGGAAAGAACCAAGGTCTGTCACTGCATCTTTCTTCAAGGTCACTGTTTTATTGGCTGCCACTTTGAGTTTGGCTTGGTCCAAATTGGTCTTGACCTTGACTTGCACTGGATAGCTAGCCACACGGTATTCTTGGAAGATTCCAAATTTCTTGTCCGCCTTTTCCAAACCAAAGATCTTGTTACCAGATTTATCCGTATAGCTGCCTTCTCCACCATTATCAATGATCTTGTTCAACTCTGTGCCGATATCGACCCCTTGATCTTCCATGCTAGTGATCAAGCTTTCGGCTTCATCCTTTGTCCATTTATCGTTCTCGGTTGAAAGCAGATCTGCTGCTTCACGATAATCCTTTGTATCTACTGCCTTGATGAATTTATCTGCAGTCACTTCGACACGTGTTGTAGACTGGAAGTAAAAGAAGGCTGCTACCAAAGCGATTACAAGAACAGCAAGGGCAGAAATAATCCCAATTTTCTTCTTAGAAAGTTTCTTCCCACTCTTCGTTTTAGGAGCCTTTGGTTTTTTCTGAGCTGGACTTGCCTCTGTGAAGGTTGATCCCTCAAAGACCTGCGTTTGCTCAGTAGCAAGTGGAGCCGCATACTCTTGAGTCGGCTGTTGAGGGACATACTCCTGTGTTTCTTCAGTTGAATCTGGGTTCGCAAATTCTGATTCAGGCACAGGTCCTACAAAAAACTCAAAGTTTTGACTTTTAGCCAAGGTAAATTCTTCCGCACTTGGCTTGCGGCCATAGGTTTCTTCAAAATGTTGCAACCAAGCCTGACGAGCTGCTAGAAGTGGATCGACATTCTTCACTTCTTCAACTGGTTCAACCACTGATTCCTCAACAGGAGCGACTTCCTCAGCTGGGACATTTCCTGCGATAGACTGAATTTTTTTCAAATCAAATCCACAGGCTTTCCCAGCCATAAACTCTTCTGGTGACGGTTTGCGACCGATCACTTTTTCAAATAATTCAACCCATTTCTTTTGCATGGATCTCTTCTCCCTCATTATAAAATAGGGAAAGTGGGTTCCCCCACCTTCCGTTTTGTGATATTGTTAGAATCCAAAGTTAGAGAAATTTGGAGCACTTGGAATAAATCCTACGGCTACTTGTTCTAAAATACGAGCATTCACATAAATGACAAAGATGGCAATGAGAAGCAAGACAACAGATGATGCTACTAGAAGCAAGAACTTATCTGCTTTAAAGCTTGTCTTGTTCAATCCTTGATGAACGACGTAGCATGTTCCAACAAAGAACAAGAAGAAAATAAGGAAGTTTACAAAGCCATAAAATTCATAAACTTTTACAAGACCTACTAAGAAAGCAAGGAGGGCAAGTGGCAATGTGTAAACAGACAAACGTCCAAACTCTTCAAATGAACGACCGTAACTGTATTCCTTATCTTGAAGAACCACACGACGAACAAAGAATCCAGCTACTTGGAAGGCGTAAACGCTAAAGAATAGGGAAATCAATGTCAACATAAAGGCACGGAAATCCATTCCATAACCGCCTGTAAATCCACTAGCTGTGAAGAAAGTTGATAGGGTCAAGACAAAGGCAGTTAAGACATACTGTAAAATTCCGTTAAGAGCTTTTGGATTTTCTACAGCAGTTGGACGTTTCAAAGCCGAAAGGAACCAATTCCAGTAACCACCAACGGCTACACCAAATTGACTTGGTTGGCCAGGATAAGGTTGTCCTGGTTGACCTTGGTAAGGAGCTTGTTGATAAGCTGCTTGAGTAGGTTGTTGGTAGGTTTGTTGTGGAGCTTGTTGGAAAGCAGGTCCATTCGCCGGAGCTGCTTGAGGGGCCGGTTCTTGAACTGGAGCTGCAACTGGTTCTTCTGCAGGAGCAGCTGGCGCTGCAACAAACTCTGGAGCTTGTGGCGCTGCGACTGGTTCTTCTGTTGGTGCAGTTGGCGCTGCGACAAATTCTGGAGCTTGAGGAGCTGATACTGGTTCTTCAACAGGGGCAGCTGGTGCTGCGACAAATTCTGGAGCTTGAGGAGCTGCAACTGGTTCTTCAACAGGGGCAGTTGGTGCTGAGACAAATTCTGGAGCTTGTGGGGTTTCTGGAACCACTACTTCTTCTTGAAATTCTCCTGCAGCCAGTGCTTGAGCAATTTCTTCTGCACTAGCAGAACGACCATTTACGGCTTCGAAATAATCCAGCCAATCTTGTTTTGACATAATGAATCTCCTTAACTATTGTTTATACTAGGGTATTATACAAAATTTCTGAACCATTTTCAATGAAAGACTGGAAAATCCCTGCAAGATCTTTTGAAAAACATGCAAATTCTACTCATTTTTAGAAATTAGTAAAGAAAGAGGCTAGGCAAAAACTGTCCAGCCTTTGATGTTTGATAGGAATAAGTGCAAGACGCAGTGGTTGATTGGCATCTTTGTTCGTCTTTTAAGCTCCAAAGATGACCTAATGAGGGAAACAAAGTTTCCTTTATCCACAACCTTCAACAGTCTCCCAGACTGTTGAAGCTATGCGGGGGCGGGAAGATTGAAAAGGTTTGGGGAACCTTTTCAACTTTTTTTATTTTACGGAGTTCTTTCCCACTCCCGTTTCTTAGGATTCAAATGCATCCATGCCACCTTGGACGTTGGTCACATCATAGCCTTGCTCTTCTAGAAATTGGCAAGCTCGTGCTGAGCGTCGACCTGACTTGCAGATGACATAATAGAGATGATCCTTCTCTAATTCCTGGTAGCAATTTGCTAACTCAGATAAGGGAAGAAGACGAACCCCATCTAAGTGAAGGGCATCATATTCCTCCTGCTCGCGTACATCAAGAACGTGTATGTTTCCTTTTTGATAAACTTGGTAAAAGCTTGAAAATGGAATTTCTTTCATGATTTCTCCTATCAGATATGTTATGCAAGGGTTAGGATTTCATAATGAAAGCCAATAGACTCTAAAAATCGGAACAAGTCTTGGGTTTTAATAAAGATCGTCTTTTCATTGGTATTGGGATGAAAGGTCATGATCTCCTCTGACACAATGTCTTTATCGAAATAGACTCGAATATCTTTTTCTCCATTGTTCAATAAACCAAATGGAGAAACCGTACCTGCCGGTAATTGCATTTTTTCAGCTAAAGAATCTGCTGAAGCCATGCGGATCCGGTTGGCTTCCACTTGCTCTTTGAAATCCTCCATATCCAATGGTTTCTGGTCGTCCATGATGAGCAGATAGAATTGGGTTTTCTTCTTATTGGTCAAAAACATGGACTTGGTCCGAACACCTTCTAAGCCTTCAATGTAAGAATCGGCCTGCTCCGTCGTGAATGCAGGTGGGTGTTCCACCACGTCAAATGAAATGCCTAACTCGTCTAATTTCTCTTTAACTTGTTGATAAGGATCCATCGTCGCTCTCCTTTATTTTTGAATGATCTCTTGTACTAAGGTTTGCAATTCTGGAACCACCTCTGCCTCAAACCAAGGATTTTTAGCCATCCAGATTTGATTGCGAGGGGAAGGGTGAACGAGTGGAAAATAGGTTGGCAAATAATCTTTAAAATGGTGAACCCGTTCGGTTACCTTGCCACTAACCTTTTCATGAAGGTAGTATGCTTGGGCATATTGTCCAATTAAGAGGGTTAACTCAATATCCGGACACTCCTTGAGAAGTTGAGGGTGCCACTTTTCCGCAAAGCCTTTGCGAGGTGGAAGGTCACCAGATTTCCCATGCCCTGGGAAATAAAAGTCCATGGGGATGACCGCAAACAAACCAGAATTATAAAAGGTGTCTTCGTCAACTCCTAACCATTCGCGCAGGCGGTCACCACTCTTATCCTTCCAGTAAATACCAGCTTCTTCCGTCTTCATCCCTGGAGCTTGTCCGATAATATTGATACGAGCTGTCTTTGGGGCTGCAAAGAGTGGCTCTATCCCTTTCTCTGTATATTCTTTATTTTGAGGATCTGCCATAATGGCTTGTTTAATGCTTTCAATCGTTGACATAAGTCCTCCTTCTATGGAAAAACTCAGCCAGAAAAACTGGCCGAGTAGTGGATTATTTGATTAGTTCATAGATGGCTTCTGCGTAAATAGCTGCTGCACGATAGAGATCTTCAACATCTGCGAATTCATTAGCTTGGTGCATAGTATTGACATAGTCTGGGAACATAGCACCAAAAGCAACGCCACGTTTCAAGAGGCGACCAAAGGTACCACCACCGATCACTTGTTCGTGTCCTTTGAGGCCAGTTTGTTTTTCGTAAACACGCAAGAGAGTGGATACCAATTCGTCATCCATCGGAACATAGTGAGGTGTGTGACCATGAGCGGATAAGCTTACTGTAGCCACTCCTTCGATCTTTTCAAGGATAGCTTTGATGGTTTCAGGATCTGTACCTTGAGGGTAGCGCACGTTCAATGCAATGGTATTGTCTGCTTGGCTTTCATCAAAATGGAAGACACCTGCATTCATGCTCAATGGTCCCATTTTGGCATCCGTATGGGCAATACCTAATTTTTCACCAGCAAAATCTTCGTGAAGAAGTGAAGCTGTCACATGAAGATAAGCCTTAGCAGCACCACCAAAATCAAATTGGTTCAACAAGAGAGCTAAGTAGGTTGCACCATTGATCCCATCTTCAGGTGTTGATCCGTGAGCAGATTTCCCGACAATCGTAACGGTATAGGTTTCTTCATCAACAGTTGAGATTTCATACTTGAGTTGGTGTTCCTTGGCAAAGGCATCTAAGAGGCCAGCAAGATCTGGAAGTTGTCCAGAAACGACTGCAGTCGCTGACTCTGGTACCATGTTTTCACGAAGGCCACCTGTAAAGCTATGAAGATGAGCACTTCCTGTGTTGTCATTTCCAAAATGAAGGTACTCAGTGATGTTTCCTTTTTCCCCATTGATGATTGGGAATTCCGCATCTGGTGAGAAGCCAAAATCTGGCTCAGGAAGTCCGACGTGTTTGAAATAGTAATCCATGTCGCCCCAGCCTGATTCTTCATCCGTACCGACAACAAAGCGCACGCGCTTAGAAACAGGGAGTCCTAGGTCTTTAATGATCTTCAAACCATAGTAGCAGGCCATTGTAGGCCCTTTATCATCAGACGAACCACGCGCATAGAGCTTGCCATCGATAATTTCTGGTTTATATGGATCCGTTTTCCAGCCACTACCTGCAGGCACGACGTCCATATGGGCAAAGATCCCAAGCTCTTCTTCTCCTTCACCAAAAGTAAAGTGACCGGCATAATTGTCGACATTCTTGGTTTCATAGCCATCACGTTTGGCAATTTCCAAGAATTTTTCAAGAGCTTTTACAGGGCCAGGTCCAAAAGGATGCTCTGCATCTGCCTTGCTGTCATCGCGTTCAGAATTGATTTCCAAGAGGCTGTATAAGTCAGCCATCATCTCATCGCGACGTTTTTCTACTTCTGCTTTAAAGTCAACTGTTGTCATGAATTCCTCCTCAATCTTCTATTTGCTAATTGGCTTAGCGTTTGTCAATGATTTCGTCCACTGGTAAGCGATAGCTTGGCTCTACTTTTTCAGCCGCATAGCCAACCGTAATCAAAACTTCCGGACGGAAACGCTCTTCGATGTCCAAGACTTCATTGATTTTTGATTTATCAAATCCCAAGATAATATTGGTTCCAATGCCTTGGTCTGTCAAAGCAAGTACCAAGTTCATGGCCACAAGACCAGCATTCAAAGCCAAGTAATCACTTGTTTGTTGGGCATCATAGCGTGCAAATTCAGCAGGAAGATTTTGCATAAAGTATTGCAACTGCTCGTCTGTGAAGTTTTTTACCCCACCGACACGTGCAATCTTGCGAGCCCGTTTTTGCAAATCAGTGTCTGTAAAGAGGGCGATGGTCACAGGTGCTTCCATGACTTGATCGTAGTTTGCACCATAGGCTAATTTTGCCAATTCCGCATTTTTTTGACGAACGACCACAAATTTCCAAGGCTGGCTATTGTGGGCGCTAGGGGCCAAGGTTGCGATCTCAATGGCAGTCCGTACATCCTTTGGATCGACCGGTTGGTCAGTGAAATGCTTGATCGTATGGCGTTTTTTATTGAGCTCTAGAAATTTCATAAGCTTCTTCCTTTTCTATTTCTGTTACCTCTATTTTAACACAAAATGAAAGAGCTTGCAGGGTTTTACAGCCTAAGATTGTGAAAAAAGAAGCGGACATTTTGAAGATCCGCTTCTTTTTTATAGGTTGAATACACAAGAGATCCACCTATGATTCATTGGAAAGATTGAAATAGGCAGCTACTTCTTTTGTATAGCCGTATTTCTCAATTAAGGTAGTTAGCAACTCGATGTTATGACCCCGATAGTTATCCTCGCGTCTCAGTTCTTCATACATCTCAATAAAGGGAAGACCCTTGTCCTTGGCATCTTGGAGCTCTCCTTCATAGTCATAGGCCACCTTACGAAATTGCAGGTTGGTCACTCCATCTTCTTCGACATCGATCAGCGCATACTGAGCTCTGTGGTTTTGAATTGGTTCCCAGTCGAAATAAGGCATGCCAATAGTCCCTGGATTGAGGATCTGTTGGCCCTGACTGCCATAGCGAAGTATCTGTTTGTGGACATGACCATAGATCGCCATATCCGTCTGATCATCCAGCAATTGGTCAAAGTTCTCCGTCGCATTTGCTGGACGCAAGTCTCCACCGTAATTCTTTTCTGGTAAATTATGACTCAGTGAGAAGCGAATGCCATTGACCTCCTTCTTCTCTACCAATGGAAGCGAACGAAGCCAATCGATCCGCTTGGGATCTAGTCCTTCCATGAGGTACTGAGTGAGGCGAAGAAGTTGGATCTCCTGCGGATCCTCTAACCCGTACTCGCCATCTAAAGCCTCTAAGACACAATCATCCCAATTTCCACGAACAGCTGCTGTAATCGGAATCGCATCCAGCAACTCAAAAAGGTCCTCTCGTCCAGGCCCCGGTAGCAAAATATCCCCTAAAAGCCAGTATTCTGTCGCGCCTTGAGCACGCGCATCCCCAATCACTGCCTTCAGGGCTGTCGTATCTCCGTGGATATCAGATAAAATAGCGATTCGATGGTTCATAACTACTCCTTTATAGATTAAAAATCTGTGTGCCTTAAGTATAACAAAAACGTGTACAAAAAGTGAAAACCATCCATTTGAATTGGATGGTTTTATACTCTTGAAACTTTATTGTTTGTTTAAAATGATGAATCTAGTTCAATATATGGTGTTTTATTCCTCATCAGAAAACATCAGTTCACCTAGTTCTTCTGTGTCTTCTGCGATCCCTTCATAACTAGCAATCATATTATTCAATACTTCTAAAGTTATTTCACCCGTAACATCCTTCATAGTCACTTCAGTTCCTAAATTATTTAACCTGTTTATGACTTCTCTAATTTTCTTTAAGTCATCTAGTTTCAAATCATTGACTGACATGACTGGTTCATTTTTTTCTATTCTAGACTTTATTTCACTTAAAGAAAATGGGGTAAACTCTCTTAACACCTTATAGGTCATTGTTTGATTTGTAATGTGATTAATGATTAGATCTACTGTACTCATTACTAGTTCCTTTTATTGAAAATTATCCACCATATTAATTTGTTTCCTAGTTTCAACCACGACATCCATAAAAATCCGATAATAAAATTAGGCTTGTAGAGTGAACTAGATATTCCCTGCGTCATCCTCTTCATCCTCTACAAATTCAACATTCAAGTGAGCATCATCTAGGTATTCTTCTTGCGTGATTTCACCACTTTGAAGCAAGAATTTTTTATTGAGGTTTGTTAACAATTCATCGGCATCATCTAGCAAGACTTCCAGTCGTCTAAGTCCCCAAATAGTCTCTAGAATCCCATTCGTATAAGACTCATTTTCTGAAGATTCAATAGAATGCATTTGACTTTCTAAAAACTCAAGACCAGTTTTTAATTGGTCAACACTTGAATCCCAATCTGATTGAATATCGTCGATAAAATCATCTAAATCCTCCTGATTAAGGAATTCTCCATTAAATTTATCATTTAATGATGAACAAACCTGATACAATTTCTCCAATACTTCTTTCATATTCATTTGTTCCTTCTCAATACAGTCTTCGTTTTTACATCATTAAATCTCATCCGAGTCAGTCACTTTACATAGTATATCAAATCTATAGGAAAAAATGTGATAACACCCTGGTTACCACATTTTAATCATTAAGCCTACAGTCTAACAATAACTTGCTCACGGCCTGCGAATTCATCAATTTCTTCCTGCCACAATGATTTTAATTCATCATCAACTACAATAGGACTTCCAATTTCTTCCATTTCTTTAATACGTTCATCAATTGATGGAATATAAACTAAGGGACTTTTTATCTTCTTTAGGAACTCAATAAAATCAATATTAAAAGAAATATATTTTTGTTTTTCATGGTCATAAAAAGCTATTTTATTATAATTTGTAGCATCGATACCAATTAAAATACTATTACCAAAACTATCCTTAGCAATTGGAAAATAATGGTGATCAATAAAATCTTCTAAGAAATCTTTTTCCATTAAGTATTTAAAATTACTATAATACTTAGCTAAAGAAAAACCATAAAACGAATGGATGTCTGAACCAACTTTATCAATTTTAAAGGTAGCATCAATTGTATCTCCTCCATTATACTTTAATAAAAACTCTTTATACTTTTCAGGTAATGAAATAGAATAATGTTTCTCTAATTTTTCTACTTCATCTAATACTCCATCTGTTTTAAATGGAAAAATTCTTAACATATCATTTCCTTTATAGTTGAAAAATCTTTATGCATCAAGTATACCAAAAACGAGTACAAAAAGTGAAAACCATCCATTTGAATTGGATGGTTCATCTTATGTTTAATGGATAGACTTACGAAATCGGAAAAATTTCTTCATCGCAATCGTTTAAAATTGAATGGATTTCTCCATCATTAACAATAACTAGGTAATCAGTCGGTAAGACCAACACTTTTATAAGTTTTGGATTCCATTTCAATAGTTCAAAAGCGTGAATACCAACAAAGTCTTCATTATCTTGCCTTTGGTAGCCCATAAACCAGCCAGAGTCTCTCTGGCTTTGAGTATTTTGTCGTTGCAGATAGGCATGCTCATCCTCGAAGACATCTTTGGCAATTAGAATTTTATCGTCAAATCGAATTTCTGAGGGATTTATCTGCAATTCTTTAGTGAGACTAGCCTGTTCGGACTGAATCCAAAGTGCTACCGTTAAATCCTCTGTAAAATCTTTAAAAGGGTTAGCTTCATAATCAATGGAGACAAGTCTAAACTGCTGTTTTTTTACTTCTATCAGCTTATAGATACTAAACCCAACCTGAAACAAGAGCTCATTTTGAAGGTCACATTTAGATGCCAGTATAGTTGTGATTTTTAACCACTCTTGGAAGAGACCCTCAGAGAATTTCCCATAAAAAATAAAACCGTTACTTTCAATTTTTGTATCAAGAAGTTTCATTTATTTTTCCCAAAAAACAAACCCTTTACTGTAAGTCTTTTACCGGCTCCGCCACTTCCACCAAGGGACTTGCTTCTTCTGGCTTTCCTTGATGGAGCTTGGCTTGCACTGCCTCCGCCACTGCTCGCGGGATGCCGACTGTGACAATCTCATCTACAGTAGCTTCTTTGATCTTGGTCAGCGACTTGAAGTGCTTCATCAGCAGCTGCTTGCGTTTTGGTCCCAAACCTTCGATGCCGTCCAGCTGGGAGGAGAAGGAATTCTTGGATCGGAGCTGGCGGTGGAAGGTGATGGCGAAACGGTGGACCTCATCCTGGATCCGTTGGAGGAGGAAAAATTCCTGCGAGGTTCGAGAGAGTTCGATGACTTGGAGGGGATCACCGAAGAGCAATTCATGGGTCTGGTGCTTGTCATTCTTTTGCAGACCTGCAATGGGAATATCCAGCCCCAACTCTTCTTGGATGACTTGCTTAGCAATATTAACCTGGCCCTGACCCCCATCGATAACGATCAGATCAGGTGGCGTCAGGCCATCCCGCATAACCCGGCTGTAGCGTCTGCGAATGACTTCTCGCATGCTGGCATAGTCATCTGGTCCGACAACGGTCTTGATCTTGTACTTGCGGTAGTCCTTTTTGCTTGGCTTCCCATTGACAAAGACCACCATGGCAGATACGGGACTGGTCCCCATAATGTTGGAGTTATCAAAGGACTCAATGCGCACAGGAGTTGGAATTTGCAGGAGTTTTCCAAGATTTTCAATGGCACCTTGGGTCTTCTCCATGGATTTTTCAAGGAGATTGAACTTCTGCTCCAGACTGACACGCGCATTCTTAATGGCCAGATTGACCAATTGTTTCTTCTCCCCACGCTGGGGTTTGAGGACCTTGGTATCCACTAGTGCCTTGACCGCTTCCTCATCGATATCCTGAGGGATAAGGATTTCATTAGGAATCAGGTGAGATTTCTCCTGGTAAAACTGCCCCACATAGGTCAACAAATCCTCGTCTGGATCATTGTAGTATGGAAAGAGATTGACGTCACGCTCAATCAGCTTGCCCTGACGGACAAAGAAGACCTGCACACACATCCAGCCCTTGTCCACGTAGTAGCCAAAAACATCCCGGTTCTGCAAATCCTTGGCCATGACACGCTGTTTGGTCCGCAGGGTCCCAATAGCCTGGATCAGATCCCGATACTCGGCTGCCCGCTCGAATTCCATGTTTTGCGCAGCGGTATTCATCTTGAGCTTGAGCTCATCGATAATCTTGTCATCCTGCCCTTTGAGGAAATCAGAAACCTCCTGGGCCATGCCCTTGAAATAAGCCTCATCCTTGTGGCAGACTGTGTGGGCCATACATTGCCCTAAATGGTAATAAAAGCAGACCTTGGAAGGGGGATTGGTACACTTGCGGAAAGGAAAAATCCGGTCCAAAAGCCTTTTGATCTCATTAGCCGCTCCTACGTCTGGATAGGGACCGAAATAGAGACCGCCATCTTTTTTGACCTGGCGCGTGATGATAAGACGGGGATAACGCTCATTGGTAATCTTGATGAAGGGATAGGACTTGTCGTCCTTGAGCATGATATTGTACTTAGGCTTGTTCTCCTTGATCAGGTTGAT